>OCVQ010001264.1_pt1 | contig 19834 bp, 28 predicted proteins | sample 1539061 | NCBI WGS metagenome assembly OCVQ01 (sample SAMEA3355526, study PRJEB22509) | marine metagenome | biome: marine; feature: river plume; material: water | place: USA | collected 2010-08-08 | depth 0.5 m | reverse complement strand
CATAATATTTTGAGTTAACGATATTGTTTTTAAATCCGCAGAATTTAATCTTGTAGGAGATTCAAAATAAAGATAACCACTATATAATACTCTTTCTCTTAAAACTTTTTTGTTTTTTACAACCACAAATTCCTTTTCGGTTGGACAAACAAAACGATTTATATTTTTCATTTTACCTAATGAAATTTGTCTATTAAATTCTTCAGTTAATGATCTTTCTTTTCACGGTAAAACTTTTACAACATACCAACTTAATTCCATACTCTTTTTTTAATAAATATTATTTTAATAATTCATAATTAAAAGTTCAGTACCCATATTTTGTTTACCGTCTTTTTTAGCAGCCGCCGCCTTTGCAAAATCTTTTTGATTCCATTTATATTGGTCTTTTGGAAACCACTCTACTAATTTAGGGAAATCATAATACGATAAACTAAATTTACCTTGAATGTTTTTGATACATTCTGCCAATCTTGTGTGGTCATTCACATCAAAGTCATGATTTGAATAGTAATTTTCAGTTTTCCAATATGGTGGGTCCATATAGAAATAAGTTGTCGGTGAATCGTATTTTTCAACAACCGCTTCAAAGTCCATGTTCTCAACAAATGTTAATTTATCAAAATGTTCACGATATTTTGGATTCATTAACTTATCCATAAAGATAAGAACCTTACAACGATATTTTCCTTTGTAGTCGGTGTAGGCTGCCGTTTCGGGTTTTGAACCTGAAAATACTTGACATAAAACATAAACATACTTACCCGCAATTTCCAAACTATTTTCTTCTGTTATAATTAAATCGTTATTAAAAACTTCCTTTTGATATTGTTTGAACATCTCTGCATATTCTGGTGGTGTATCAACAACCCCTAATTGTTGACATGGGTATTTTGCTAACTCAGCCCACAGTATGTCATATTGTTTTGACCATTTCATTAGATTAGCGTTTAATCTATTAAAGTCATTATAAACAACCGTTTTTAAATTAGGGAACTTACTAAGGTCCATGTTAAAAAACACCCAAAACATACCTGAAAATCCTTCTACGTACGTTTCAATGTCTGTTGGGATTTGTGGTACTATCCACTTACCAATACGTGCTTTACCACCAATATAAGATATCATCGTTATTTTTATTTATATTAAAAAATATAACTAAAAAAATTTACAAAAAGAAATAAATGGTATATATTTGATTATGGCGTGTACAAATTGTAAAAAGAATAGTTCCGAATCGTATAAAGACGTATATGATAAAACAAATGATTTCCCAAAAGGTATTATTATTTTTGTTATTGTTTGGTCAGGATTAGCAATATATGGTCTTTATTCTTTAATAACCAATATCTTATGAAAAACGGGAAATATTTTATAGTTCTTTTTAGTAACAAAAAAAGGGTTAAAATATTATACAGATGTATGACTCGTAACACCGTGTACGAATATTGGAGGGAGTTTAAGACAGAAAAAAAACCACCTTACGTAAAACAACAAGGGGGAAAACGAAATCAAGAATTAGTATTTGAATTGGCGTTGATATTCCCAAACAATAGATGGGCAACCACGACTTGGGTTAAAGATAGTTTGGGTAGAAATGAACCAGCACTTATTGAAGGGGATAAATTTAGAATTAAAGAAATTATTCCATATTGGCAAGAGGAATTGATATATGATTTCCAAACTAAAAAAAGAATTCGTTATCATGAGATGATGAATAAAATCACACCAATAACCGAAATTGCCCAAATTTTTACATTGAACAATAAAATTTTTGTTCAAATAGAAGAAGACATTAAATTGTATGGTAATAAAAACAAAGATGATTCTGAAAGATTATTCAATATAATAAAAGAAGATTTAGTAAGGAGAAAAAAGGGTAATTTTATATTTGTAAAAGATATTACAACACATCAAAGAACTTTACTTTATAATTTGTTAGAATTGAAAGGATTTAAACGTAGAGAACTATTTAGACATTACTCATATTAAAGACAATTTCAACTTCACCAATAGATATATTGAATTTACCATCAGGTGCGTCCATTCGTTTTCCGTATTTCTTTTGAATGGTGTTCAATACTTTTTCGTATTCAATTTTTGATAATTCAAAAACAATGGTTTTGGATTCAACTTGAACATTAACTTTTTCTAATAAATCACTAATAATCGCAAGTTGATTTAATATGTCACCTTTTTTTTCCATATCCTAATATCTTTAATATCTTATCAATTATAGATATTTTCTTTTTTATTTCTGGTTTAAACATTTCACTTTTATCAAGTTGTTTTAATTCATTAATCAACTGATTCTTGTGTGTCTGTATCTCCAGTTTGTCCTTCTCCGTCTCCTTCGTCAACCAATTCAGTCCCTGTTGTAATCTCTTGTCCATAATCCTCAAGTAGGTTTATATCTTTTAATTTATCTAACTTTTCGTTTTGAAATAATTGTTGTAATTCTTTAACTTTTTGTTGGAACAACTTTTGTTTTTCTTCTTCTTCTTTGTTTTGTGTAAGTACTTCTAACGCACATGCAAAAATAACATCATAACCTTCTTGAGTTGCATTAGTCACTAAAGATAATAATGTATATTTCTCATTCTTATCTTGTAGTTTAACTTTGATTGACCTATATGGTTTTATTATTTCCTCAAATTTCCAATTCAATGGTAACTTAATATCTAAACTTACGTTACCTTCGATTTCTCTTAAAGAATGAAAATGGGGTCTTAATGATTTTATATTTTCAAACACGTTTTTAAATTAAAATATAGGTTATTATGTATGATAATGATATAATTTGAAAAGTCTGATCCAACTTTGACATCGTCATTGGTTCAGGATTTTCCTGTGTGAGCCTTACCACAAACTCAACAACAAATCGTAATGTGTATATAATACTCATTACGAATAAAAAAAGTTTAATTTGTTCAATCATGTTTTTTAATTTCTTCTAAAATATCCCTACGATAAACGGCGATAAGGATTTTTATTTCCTGTGCATATTTTCTAGCCCTAATAGATGCACTTCGATTTCCTTTATCATATACCTTTTGTGTATCGACGGACATTCTCTCAACTAGGTCCTTTATTTTTTTTAAAGTTTCCATAATATCTCGGTTTTTAATAGTAATATATGAAAAAAATTTTACTTTTTCAAGTTTTGTTCAAACATTTTATAAACTTCGGTTAACATGTCTAATTCCGACCTTGTTTTTCTATGTTTAAAATTGAATAGTTTAAAAAAGTAATCACTTATTTTTAATTGATTACCATCCATTTGTGCAAAATAGAACGCCTCCAAAAAGAAATTCCAACAGTATTCGTAACAATTACCCCTTTCTTTAAAGAATATTTTTTCTTTATTGAAGTTATCAATAATTTTGTCCCAACACCAAGTAAAATGATTTTTTTGGTCCACTTCTGTAAATAAAATGTCAGGACCCAAATATGTTTTGTCTATTATCGAATATAATGAAACAACAAAATCGTGAAAAAGTTCTATTTTTTCACGACTTATATTGTAAGTTCGATACCAAATGTCAATTTGATTTTTGTAATTCTCAGATGAAATAAAATCTAAGTAATCCTCTTTATTTTCCATAACCTTATAATATTACTAATATAAGGATAAAACAAAATAAAAAAAAGACACTATTGAGTTTTTTTGTTGTATTCCGAAATTTTCTTCATTTTGTTTATTTCTTCTAAAAGAACATTGTTTAATGTTGTTTTAGATTCACTAACAGGAACTTTTTCTTTTTTATACAATACTCTGTTCTTTTTGTCTTCTCCTCTATCCTTAACTTGTTTTTCAATTTTCTTTGCGGTTTCAGGTGTTGGTATACTATTACCATCTTTGTCTTTAGGTTCTTCTCCTAATTTAGAACCATTAGATGGAACTACATTAGTTTTTTCTGTGGTAGGAGCATTACCCATTAATCTATCACCCTCTATTGCCATTTTTAATCTTGTCTTAAATTTCTCATCTGGTTCAATATCAAAATCTAAGTTTTCTAAACCTGCAAAATTTTTCTTAATTTCGTCCTCTTGTTTTTCTGTGTTTTTTCTTGCAACCTTTTCTCCTTTACCTATTGGTTTAGGAAATTCGGGATTGTCATTACCATCAAATGATAAGTAATCTTTCATTTTCTTATCAACATCATTTAAATGTGATGAATTTTCTTTACCACTTTCAGTATGTGACTTTTTTGCGGCTTCTAATCCAGGTATTGATTCGCTAACCATTTTAGCAATTAATTTAGTTAGTTCAGTTTCAGTTAAACGTATGGTTTTCTTTTTAGACTCATACATTCCACCGTCACATTCACAAATTTCTTTACCACATTTTTCACATGTAGTTTTTTCTTCAGCGACTTCTGTTTTTTTACCTCTTAATATTTTTTCAAAATCAACACCTTCTTCTTCCATTGACTGTCCACATTCCTTACACATTTCTTTATTTTCGTCCACTTCTTCCTCATCATCTTCATTATCCTCATCATCACCACCCTCGGATTTGAATATGTCAAATAAATCATACCCGTAAGTTTGTTTAAGGTCATCAATTAGTTCTTCCTCATCTTCATCATCTACATCTTCATTTGCAATTGCGTCTCCCACAATATGACTAATTACATTATCAGCGTACTCAAACTCATCTGAGAATGTTGAAGGTTTATGTTCTTCCATTGCCGCTTCACTATATTTTTCCCATATTGAATAAACATCTTCTCCATTTTTCTCAAAATCTTCTTCCATTGTACCAACCATTTCTTCTTCTTCTAATTGTTTCCAACATTCCTCAACATCATGTTGTTCTCCGTCAAATTCAAAAGTTTTTTCACCTTTCTCTTTTGCGTTTAATACTGCCTGACCGAAAGCGTTACCTTCCATTGGTTCTTGATTTTCCATATTTGTGTTTTCTTTTTCTTCTAATTGTTCACCCATCTCATCTAATTTATGTAACATATCTTCGTGAGATTCGTACATTGTTTTTTCGATGATAAATTGTTTACCTGGATGTTCTTTTTTTAATTTATCTAAGTGTTCTTCCGCCTCATTTTGAGTGTCACAATTCATATATGGTTCCCCATCACAAATTATGTGAAATACTTCTTTAGATTCACCTTTAGATTCATTAAGGATTGCTCTCTTAACCTCTTCAGATAAAATATTCTCAATAATGTTGTTTAATTCACTTACTTTCATAATTAAATAAATATCTTGTTAATCTCATTTAATACTATAGATTCCATATGTTTATATGAAATTCCGTATTTTTTAGCGGTTTCTTTGATTGTTAATAGTAATTCATCGTCCTCTTTTATGATTTCCAACGCATTTATATCTCCTTGGTTACAATAAGGGAATTTTTTACATTTTTCCTTTACCTTAACAAAAACACTATCAGGACCACCCCATTTTGGGAACTTCTTATCTTTTACCGCCCTACCTTTATAGATACTATCGGGACCATCTATCTTTAATGGGTTTTTACGACCCTTTGGTGACGTTCCAAATAATGGGACATCATATTCACCCGCGTCTCCTGTGGTAACCTCATTTAGGTTCATATTAGGGATTTTAAAGATTGTTCTTTTAATTGTACTAGCTTTACCAAATAGAGGACCTGAAAATGAACCAGATGAACTAGCATCTGTTTGTTCCTTAGTCTCTTCTTTATTGTCAAAATTATTTTTTATTAGTTCTATATGACCTTCTCCCACAGTTGCTATAACTCTATAACCTTTTTTCCTATAATTTTTAATTTTATTTACTAAATTTTTATCTCTAATATGATTGAAAATGTCGGTTAATTTACTCAATTCAGTCTCAGGTTTTCCTGTATCTTGAGGAAAACACAAGTTATACATTAGTTCAACATCTTCTTTGTCAGGTGTTTTTGGGTTTTTTATCCCAAAACTTTTTATCCATTCAATTCCTTCGTCGTTTAATAAATGTAACATTTCTTGTGGGTAATTGGTTTGTCCAACTATAATCACATAAATTGCCGCCATTACTTTATTAGATGATAATGACGTTTCTGATTGCATTTCTTTAAAAAGTGATGATTTTGGATTTGTAACATTTGTTTCTTTACCATCCCAAGAATCATTTATAAAATTTGTAAAATATGTTTCTAATTCATTTTTAATTGCTTCTTGTTCACCGCCCTTTTCATATATGTTATCATCGTCACCACCCTCACCCATGAAAACTATATTGTCATTTGGTTTGAAATTTTTTTTGACATAATTTGAAACCTTCTTAACATCACCCATATTATAATGTTGAACTCCGAAAATTAAAGAATCTCCAATTTTTAAAATTTTCATTATTTAACCGATTTTAACGCACTTTCCCAAAATGACTTTCTTTGCCATAAGGTTTTAAATAACTCAACCACAACCTTAGTAGACAAATCAATAATCTTATCGTCAATTTTTCTGGTACCCAATTCATCTTGAATCATTTTAACAACGATTTTAGTTGCTTGGGTTGAATCCATAAAGTCTTTAATCTCCTTTTTGGTGATTTTTTCAATATCTCTTCTATCTTGATCTGTTAATGCCATTTTAGTTATTAGTTCTTTCTTGTATTATTGGGTCCATTGCGGATTTAAATGTTATTTCAAATTTTGCTAATTTTTCTAAGGATGTGGCAACATCTTGTTCTAATTTTAACATGTCAGCATTGATATAAACCCCACTCTCTTTACCTGAGATAAAAACGAAATTAATATCCTCATCATGTAAGTAACCATCTAACCTTATTTGTTCTTGAGTTAATGTCATTCCTGGTTCAAACTCTACGATTTGACTAACTTGTTGTTTAAATCCATCAATTAATTCTGATATTGCAGTTTTTTGTTGGTCAGTTAATTTCAAGTCATTTTGATCACTTGATAGTAATTTAACATCTACATCGTTAATTACGTCAACATCATTTTTCTGATTTTCATCATTAACGTTGTTAACTTGAGGGGTTTGAAATTCGGTTTGTTGTTCATTGATGACATTTGACGATACCTTAGACTCAGTTAAAGTCCTAATAGTCTTTAACATGTTCTTGGTTACATCATACTCATCAGTTTTTATTTTCTTTTGCATCGTTGAAAAATACCTTAAAATTAAAGGAAGGGTTTATATCTGTATAAATACTTGAAAAATTGGATTTGCATACAATCCCCTTGAAATTAGATACCTTTTCCATATATCCTTGAGATGGTACGACTTGTTTGTATATATCGTGTTTTTCCGTGAGGTAAGTACACAATTCAGATAGTGATTTTAATTGGTCTTCATTGTATCTATCCCAAAAATAGTAATTTCTCCAATTACGAACATAAGGTTCGGACCTATATGGGTCATCAATCCAATTATTAAGGACACCAGTGATGGTATTTTTATTTAACCACCCCAAATTCTCGATGGCAATTTTAATCTGTTTCTTATCGTTATTAGGGTCGTTAAAAGTATTTGAACTGTAATCGGTATCAAATAACTGATACACTAAACCCAATTTTGAAATTATAAAATGTGGTACCTCATCGTATGTACCATTTTTTCTATGTTTTATTTTATTAACAAAATCATCAACTCTTCTTTGAGTGTCGTAAAGTAAAATTTGTGTTTTCTTAGATTTCCTTTTAACAACATTTAATTTGTCTTTATCTAAGGTATCAATATCATTTATCACTAACATTTAATATGTCAAAATTTAAAACTAATTATCGTCCGTTGGTGGTCCGATTAATTCTTCATCGGAAGTTGGAATTATGGTTTTATTATTTTCCAAATCATATATTACTTGATTTGGATTAATATCATCCTTTTCCCAATATAATTCTTCTTCTTGACTTTGTAAAGTGGGTGGTAAGTTAAAAATCTCTGGAGATTCTAAGATTTCTTTTTTGCGGTTCTTTGATGCTGACCCTTTTATTTTTTTTTTTCGTCATCCTTTTCTGGTGACGTAGGTTCTATTGTATTTTCAGTGGTAATTTCTTCTTCTTCTAATTGGCTGACTTTATAACCGTTTTTTTTAAGTTCACCTAATTTAGCGGTTAATGATTTATTTTCTACTATAACTTCAGATTCTTCCTTGTTTGATGAATTTTTTCCACTATCCTCATTTATTTGATGAATTTCTTCCACTTTAATTAACGGATTATCAAATGGTTCATTATAAAGTCCCAATTCTTCATCGTTCTTTATTATCTCCGCCAATAACTCTCCTCTTCTTTCATATTCATAAGCGGCCTTCTTTAATTCTTCGTTTGGTGGAGGTGGATTTAATAATACTTCTTCAAGTTTCTTTAATTCATCTTCACTTAAACGTATTCTTGTTGTTTCATCAACAAAGTTTTTTAAATCTTCAGGAGATGATGGTTCTTTTTCATCCTCATCTTCATCTTCTTTTTTACCATCCATGGTTAATTGATTAAATGAAATAATTAACGCAACGGCCAATGGGTCAAATACAATTACAATTAAAATTATAAAGAATTTAACAACAGAATTAAGTGGTACACCAAAAGATTCCGCAACAAAACGAAACCCACCAACTTCTTTTTCAATACTAATATTATTATTTTTAATAACATTAATTGAATCTAACGCGGCATTGTTTTTTATAGTTAATTCATCAATTCGTTTTGATATAGAAGTAATTTCTTTATCTGCAGATTTAATCATCTGAGATACTCTTGATGTAGATTTATCCTTATCAATTTGTTTAGATAAATTACTCTCCTGAGAATTACGGATATTTTGTTGATTGTTTAATTGAGTGGTGTAACGAGATATTTCCAAATCATTTTTAGTAATTTGTGTTTGGTAAACGGCAATGTCTCTTTCAATTTTTTGTAACCCTAAATTTTGTTGTTGAAACGCATTTGATAAGTAACCAAAAATACCTGCTGATGTTATTAACATAAGAATACCAACCGCACTAATCAAATATATTTTGTTAAATAATCCAATTTTATTCCATTTTTGTTTTAAATAAGTGGCGGTAACTAATTTTGCAAACTCTAACGTACTTGCCATTATCATAACAGCAATTGCTGCACCGCTAAACAGGACACCTAATCCTGTTACAGAAAAATAAGCCGCACTACCCGCAATTAAAAGTGCTGATAATGCTACCAAATATTTTAACCAATTACTGTTCATATTGGTTTATAAATAGTTTAATAACCCAAAACTCTCGTTTCTGAGCTTCTTTATTGCTTTATCTCTTAGTTGTCGGATACGTTCTTTTGTACATCCAAATTCATCACCTAAATCTTCTAAATTGGATTCAATACCCGTTAGACCGTAATATTTTTCAATAATTGTTTTTTCTCTCTCATCTAAAACTCCTAACATTAGAGAAACTTTCTTTTTTATTTCTTCGGGTGTGTTTAATATTTCGTCAGGACTAACAACATCTCTATTAGGAATTACATCGATTAGTTGGTCTCCGTCTTCATTAATTTCACGATATAATCCAACACAATACGGTAACTGAGTTCCTATTGGTGTTGTATCTTCTGAATTATTAATGTAGAATTTATCCTCATCACTTAAATCTTGTTTTTTATTCTTTTGAGCTTCTTGAACTAAATTTGATGGGATTCTGATTGTTCTTGCATTTTCATTTAAAAACGCCATGATTGATTGTCTAACCCACCACACCGCATATGATATGAATTTTAATCCACTTGTAGGGTCGAATCTTTCAGCCGCTTTAATTAAACCAATATTTCCTTCAGATATAATATCAAGTAAATCCATCCCTTGATTTTGATATGCTTTTGAAACAGAAATAACGAATCTAAGATTACCGACAATTAATTCATCATATAATTTCTTTTTTTCTTCCTTTGTTGTTTTTTTATTATTCAACAAACTGAAAATAACTTCCTGTCTTTCATGAGTAATTACAGGAATTTTACGTAAATCTTTGATGTAGTTTGTTAGTTCGTCGGTGTTGACTAGGATGGATTTCTTCATTGGTAAGTTTTTGTTAGTGTAGGACTAAGATACGAATTTTTTGATTAATTATCAAAATTGTCTAAGAATTTTTTTTCTTCGGGGGTTAAACTAGCAATTCCCGATTCTTCTATTTTTTCAAGTACTTGGTCTAAATCTAAAATGGGACTTGTTTTTTCATATTCAACCCTAACTATGTGGTTAGCATTTGCGGGTTTAAATATAAAATCTTTTACCTCAGCGGGTAAGTGTGCTGTCACTAAATTCTCCCTATCAAATATGAAATAAAATTTAATATTATCATTTATCAGTAGACCAAAAAGTTCATTTGATATATTTTTATGATCAAATTCTGAGTCAAAAATGACGATAATGTTTTGGGAATTTTCAATTACGAACCTAACCGATTCGATTACTTTACTTTCAGCAAGTACTTCTGTGCAAAAATATTCGATGTCTTCATGGTCGTCGAACATTCCAAATATAAATAAAATATATGTCTTCATTTAAATAAAATATAGATTGATGAATTACCTTCTTAATTTAACTTTCCAATAAACTCCCCCTCCAATAAACGGTACTAATTTACCCGTAGTTCCTACATCATCAATTCTATTTGTAACCCCAACTCCTAATTTATACAAATGATTATCATCTTTATTTTTAAATAACATACTTAATCCAATGATATTCACTACATTAGGTTTGTCAAATTTTGCGTCAACACCTAAAAAAACTTCGGTCTTTCTTGGTATTTGCGTGTAAACAGTATCTTTAATAATCATACGTTTTACATCTGCAATAAATTTACGATTTACTATATTGTTTTTTGAAATTGTATCGGTTATTGTTACAGTACCTTGATTATTGGGTAACATTAAAACTTCATTATGTGAAACTTTAGATAAATATCCTTTTAGTATTTCACTTGTATCCACCGATTGAATAACGGGTACCTCAACTTTAACTTCGTATGGAACTCTAACTTCATATGGTATTTCAACCTCAACAGGGACTTCAATTTCTGTAGTATCATGTACCGCAAATGGTACTGAATCTATTTGATAAATTAATTTAGTTCTATTAGGCATAAACCCTTTCGGATTTAAAAATTCTATAGTACACAATAAAATTAATATTAGTATAATAAAATTTCTAATATCTAAATATTTTTTCATGTTTACTTAAGAAGATATAATGAGGTTGCAATTATTCCAATAAAGGACCCGACTTTATAAAGGAATGTTTTAGCCCTTTGACCTTTAAGTTCTTTTAATAAACTTTCAGATTTTTGTCTTTCTAACCCAAATTGTTCATCTTTTTTATTGATGATTAATTCTAAATTTCCAATTTTTTGGTCTTTTAATGAATCTTTTTGTTTAAACAATCCTATTTGTTCGTCTTTTAACGATATAACCTTGTTTAACTCATTAATTTCTAATTTGGCACCATCGTAACGAAGTAAGTCTTGAAACGCTAATCTAGCAACTCTTGTTGGTAGGGTGACCTTATTTGTATCAGAAACGATAGTTTTAGTTGTATCTGTTTGTGAATAACTGCTCAAGCTCAACATTACCAATAGTAGTAATAGAATTAACTTTTTCATCTGTGTTGTTTTTAATAATAGTTATGTTTTTAGTCACATTGTCAATTTCTTTATCTACGTTAACAATATGGTTATCAACCTTTTCAATTTGATTATCAATCTTTTTGTTTGCGGTATAAACCGAATCTATCTCTTTTTGAAGGGATTCAATTTTCGCATTATAACCAGCAACATCGGTTTTTATACCTTGATTCTGAAATATTGTGTATGCGGCCAAACAAGCGATTAAAACTAATAGTACGTTTGTTTTATCAATCTTCATATTATGTGTTTATTATAAATATGAAGAAAGGGAACTTTTGTTCCCTTTTACTTATTTCTTTTTCTTAACTATTTCGTCAATAATACCATATGAAAGGGCGTCCTCTGCATTTAACCATAAATCTCTGGTTGCGTCAGTTTTAACTTGTTCCGCGGTTTTACCACAATACTCACCTAAAAGAGTAAATAAGGTGTCATTTACCTTTCTCCACTCAACCATACTAATCTCAGCATCTTGAATATTACCAACTGCACCACCTGAAGATTGGTGTAACATAGTTTGTGAAAATCTTAAAGAACCTCTTTTTCCTTTAGTTCCTGCCCCTAATAAAACCGAACCCATCGATGCTGCCATACCTGTGTTAATGGTTCTAATATCCGATGAGATATAATCCATAACATCCACAATAGATAACCCAGATTTAACACTACCACCCGGAGAATCAATATGCATTGTAATGTCATTATTATCTAAACTATCTAAAAACATTAATTGCGCTTGGCAGATTGTTGACATATGATCATCAACCCCACCTGCAACCCATATAATACGTTCCATCATTAAACGTGAAAACACATCCATGACGGTCACATTCATTTGTCTCTCCTCCAATATATATGGGGTTAAACTATCCTCAATACGTTTGTTGTAGTGATGTAACTTTAACGAACTAATCCCTTGGTCTTTAGCATAAAGACCGAAACTTTGATAATCTTTTGGTGTCATAATAAGTTTATTTGTGTAAGACAAATATATAAAATTTTATTTAGAATAAAAAATTGAATTTGTTAATTATTTATTTTATATTCTATTATGGAAAAACCAGTAATTATTAACGCTCTCGAAACTGAGGGTTGCTGTGTCCCAAAAGGGTGGGGAGATGAGATTATAATTGAAAATAATGAAATGTATTGTGGTAAACTTTTAAGGTTTAAACAAGGTGCAAAGTTCTCAATGCATTACCATATGATCAAAGATGAGACTTGGTACGTGGATAATGGTGAGTTCATCTACAGATGGATAGATACGGAAACTGCAGAAACTATTGAACAAAAATTAAAAGTTGGGGATACGGTTAGACAAAGACCAGGACAACCACATCAGTTAGAGGCACTAACTGATGGGGTAGTATTTGAAGTATCAACAGAACATAAAGATACCGATTCATATAGGGTATGGAAAGGAGATTCACAAAAATGAGAATTTGGGTAAATGGAACGTTTGATGTGATGCACGTTGGTCATATTAAACTATTAGAACATGCTAGCAGTTTGGGTATTGTTAGGGTTGGTTTAGATACCGATGAAAGGGTTAAACTAAAAAAAGGTCCTAATAGGCCAGTAAACACACTACAAGATAGAATCGATTTCATAAAATCAATAAAATATGTGGATAGTGTTGTTAGTTTTAATTCCGATGAAGAATTAGAAAAACGTATACAGGAATGGGATGCCGAAATTATGGTGATTGGAGATGATTATCAATATCATGAAATTATTGGTAATCAATTTGTTAATACTATTTCATTCTTTGATAAAATAGAAAATAAATCAACTACTAAGATTTTAAAACATGAAAATAACAGTAATAGGTGAAATATGTACCGATATATTCGTATATGGTGAAACAAAAAGATTAAGTCCCGAGGCTCCTGTTCCCGTTTTTAATCCATTATATGTGGAAAGAAATATGGGTATGGCAGGAAATGTAATTGAAAATTTAAAATCGTTAGACCAACATATTACAATAAAACACATACATCAATTCCAACCAATTAAGAAAACAAGATACGTAGACGATAAATCCAATCACATGTTTATTAGGATTGATGAGGGTGAGGAAACAATTACACCCTTAGAATTAACCGATAGTGTCATTGATGAAATAAAAGATTCAGATGCTATTATTGTAAGTGATTATAATAAAGGATTTTTAAATGAAAAATTACTATTAGAAGTTGCATATCATTCTCGTTTTATTGTTATGGACACAAAAAAACAAATCTCACCTGACCTTGTATCCAATTTTAATTTTATAAAATTAAACGAACACGAGTATAGTAATTTTAGTGATGATGTTAAGAAACTTTATCCAAATAAGTTAATTGTAACGTTGGGTTCGAAAGGGGCAAAGTATATGGATAATGTATATCCATCACCTGACCCACGTGAAACCATTGACGTTAGTGGTGCTGGTGATACTTTTACCGCATCATTTACCGTAAAATATTTAGAAACTAAAAACGTTGAAGAGTCAATAATATATGCAAATGAAATGGCTTCTATTGTTGTTCAAAAAAGAGGTGTAAGTGTTCCAATAATTAGAAAAAAAAAATAACATGAGAATTTTAATAACAGGTACAAATGGTTTTATTGGAAAAAACCTATTTAATGAACTTGAACATAAACATACAATTTTAGAAATAAATGAAGATATTTTTGATATACCTAAATGGTATGATGAGATATTTCATTTATTAAATGATTTTATTCCTGAAGTAATATTTCACGTTGGTGCTTGTTCTGACACATTGGAAACAAATGTCAATTATATGATGACTAGAAACTACGAATTTACTCGTTGTTTATCTGAATGGTCAAATACAATGAATTGTAAACTTATATATTCATCGTCAGCGGCTAATTACGGAACTAATGGTATTCACCCATCTAATCTATATGGTTGGAGTAAGTATGTTGCAGAACAATTAGTAATTAAAAATGGTGGAATTGCTTTACGTTATTTTAATGTATATGGTCTTTTAGAACATAATAAAGGAAAAATGGCTTCGGTTGCCTATCAAATGTTAAAAAAACAAGAGGAAGGACAGGAAATTAAATTATTTCCACTTAAACCTAAACGAGATTTTGTTTATGTAAAAGACATTATAAGTGCCAACATATTTGCTATGAAAAATTACAAAGAAAATGCTGGTGATTGGTACGAAGTTGGTAATGGGGTGGCTAGAACCTTTGAAGATGTGTTAGATAATTTAAACATACCATACACATATCATGATGAAAAAGATATTCCTAATGGATATCAATTCTATACTGAAAGTAAAAAACACAAATGGATGTTTGGTTGGGAATCTAAATGGGATTTAGAAAACGGTCTTAAGGATTACATTTTAGAATTACGAAATCTTAGTGGTAATAAAGTCTATTGATGATACATTTTCTTCCTTCTTAATCATAATAATATTATCTGACCAGTTTCGTATTAATGAATTGTGTGATATTACAAGTATGTGATCAAAGTAATTTTTAATTTTCTTAAAGAACTCTCCAACCATTTCTAAATTCTCATCCGCTATTTTACCAAACACTTCATCCATTACCACAATGTTTGGTTTAGGTAATGAAGAAATTTTAGTCAATACACTACGAAGTGCTAAAGAGGATATGGTTCTTTCGTAACCAGAACCCGCATTAAGAGGTTTAACAATTCGTGTCTCAGTATCTATCATTATAAATTCAACCTCATTCTTATCGTTTATGTTCATCTCTAAAATGAAATGACAACTATCCACTAACAAACGATATAACTCTTGGTTGATTAACGGTACCATATTTTTAAGTATGATTTTTGAAATACCATTCTTACCATAAACTGTTAAGTATATTTTAAACACAGATAACAATTCTTCTTCTGCGGTTATTTTTTTAATCAACTCTTCATTGATACCAATCTTATCATTCATGTTTGTGATATTGTTGGTATGTTTTTCTATGTTAGTATTTGTTTGTCTTATGTCTCCGTTTGTTGTTTCAATTTTAGTCTTAAGAGATATTACTTCGGCATCTATTTTTTGGTTATCCTCAAGTTTCTTTTTATTACTTTCGTAATTATCTAATCTTCTTTGTTTGATATCAATTTCATGTTGTTTTTGTTCAACCTCTAATTCATATCTTTCTTTACGAAGTTTATTTTTTTCGTAAGTTTCAAACTCAGTCTTTAATGTGTCAAATGATTCGGATTGTTCTTTTAATAAATCAAATTGAATTTGATTTTCTTCCATTGACTTGATGATGTCTTCAATTTCTTTTTTAATCTTATTGATTTCATCTGTGTGGTCAACCTCATCTAATGCTCTATTACAAGTTGGACAAACTGTCCCTTCTTCAAATTTCTTAATTAGTTTTTCTCTGTCACTTTTTTCGTGTTTGCATACAACATCAATTCCTTGAAGATTCGCCATCTCACCTCTTAACTCTTTGTGTTGGTCTTCATGATAATATTGTGATGGTTCTATGACTGTAACACTATTGGCGTTAGTTTGACTTACGTTTTTTTGAGTTAATAAAAAAGTAACTTCTCTTTGTAATAAAGTTGGGTTTGTATTCAGTAATTCTTTATCAACATCATTGTTTCTTTTTAAGAACACTTCGTCTCTTTTCTTTTCTAACTTTGTTAATTCTTTTTCAAATTTACCTAACTCTTTTATTAATCTAACAATCTCACTTTCAGAGTTAGTGATACTTTCTTTATATGTTTGATTATCAGATTCTAAATTAACTTTGTCGTGTGTGTTAGAAATTAATTTTTTACTCCAATCGTTGAAAATTTCTTTAGCTATTTCCTCTTTTAATTTAAGACTTTCTAATCCCATGAACTTTGTTAAAATTTGTCCACGAGCTGTTGGTTTAGATTCAATTAACTCTTCTAAATTATATCCTGTTGTTAAGATGGTTGATAAGAAATCTTCTTGAGTTCCAATCGCTGAAGTTATAAACGCTTCAGTTTCTCTTCTTTGTTCACCAGATAAATTGACAATAGTTCCATCTTCATCTTTCTTAAAAAATTCTAATTCGTTTTTAATTGTATATTCACCCGACTTACTCATTTTACGAAAAGTCTTTCTTTCAATTACATAATCTTCTCCGTCAATAGTAATTTCACCTCGAACACTTACCTCATTTTTATCTGTAAATCTGTTAAAGATTTCACCGTTGGTTTTAGTTTTGGTTGTTGCATTAAAAAATAAGAACATTAAAAGGTCAACTGATGATGTTGATTTACCACCAAAATTTTTGGGTGTGGATTCAATTACAGTAATGCCGTCCAAACCTGTAAAATCAATAACATTATTATCACCAAATGATAAAAAGTTTGAGAATTCAACTTTCTTGATGTACCATTTATTATATCTAACTTTATTTTCATTTAACTTATCTATTTGAGTGTTGACTTTATTATCTAGTCTTTCCATCAGTTCCTCTTTAATAACAATGTTGTTATCTCTAAGGAAATCTTTCATCAGTTTCTTTTGATACTGGTGGTCTAAGATATTATCGGATGCCTCTAACGATTCTAAACGTGTTTGATTTACGTTGGCTAATGTTTTAGTAATAACTTGGACTGACTTCGCACCATACTTTTTCTCAAAATAAGATTTCACCCTTCTGATTTTCTCAGGGGTGAAATTTTCAGGAACATCCTGCCACGTAACCTTTATAAATGGGTTCATTTATTAGTATTGAATTAATTTACCATCAACCTCTTTATATGATAACACATCTTCTCTTTTAAAACACATAAATTTTTCTATTTTACCACTATTTTTAACAAATCGTTCCTTAACAACAAACTTGCCATCTAAAATTAATTTAGATGGAATAATAATAAAATTAGTTAATTTTTTATTTGTTCTACAAAAAATTGTTTCTTCTTTTTTTAATAAATTAGGAAATTGTTCCCATTTATTATTCTTGTCTTTTCTCCACAAATATAATTCGGTTGGGTACTTAAATTTTCTATATGGAAGATTTACCGACGATTCACCTAATTCATCAAAAAATAAATTGCAGTATGGGTCTGTCCAAAAATCATCTGAATCCCATCCACCGTGTTCTAATTCAAGACCTTTTTCAGGGTCATTAACAAATTTCATATCAATTCCACAATGGTCACCCTCCATTAATTCCCAACCAAAATGTTGGTATAATTTTCCTTTTGGTCCGCCACCCATTTTATCTTTTACAAAACTGTCATCGTATGCTCCCATATTTTTGGTGCCATCTTCGTGAATCAGCATGTTGTCATAATTTTCTGATGTTCTCATATTATTCTAATGTAAGTTTTATATGTTCGTTGAAATGTTTAATTATTAAGTCTGTTGTTGTTAAATCTCTCCAAAGAAAAATGTGACCTTCACAACCATCAAACCAAACTGTCATTTCATTTACTCTTTTTAAATCTCTAGTTATGTTACCCTGTATAACCGCCCAAAATGGTAAAACGTCTTCCGATATGTTACCCATTTCTCTAAGTATCTTCTGTAATCCTGGTAAAAAATACTTACTAAGTCGTTCGTGTGCATTTCCTCGTCCGTCCTCAGGAACACCACCCTCCACATAACCATCTTGTCTTTTTGATTCAACATAAATGGTTTTTTTAGTATTAAGATTATCGATTGCAAAATCGGGAACCATTCCATGTCTTTTAGGTTTCTTTTCTGGTACATATATTTCAGATAAAATTTCGTCGGGTAATTCTATATCTTCGTATATGTGTTGTAATTCTTTTGGTCTTGACCTAATTCTATATTCGGTACCCTCAAAATATTTTTCAAATACGTCAAAAAAATTGTTTTCAGCTTCCGTCGCTTTTTCTAAACCATCTTTTTGCCAATTATCTCGACCTCGTAAATCATCGTTACTCATTAAATTAATGTTTAAACAAAATCGTTTATTTTATTCTGTTCTCCTCGAAGAATTCAACCACGGAATTTAACATCCATACAGAACCAGCGGTAAACATCCCGTCTAAAAATAAAGACATAAACCATGGTGTGTTAAAATAATTTTTAGTTAAACCACCTAAAACAAGTGACATGAAAAAACCAACCCATGTAGAAGTACAAAGTGTACAACTAATTAAATCACCAAAAAATTTAGAATGTTTCTTTATCCATTCTCTTTGATTGTCAAAAATTTTACCCCATACAAGAATTGATGTCATCCCGTATGCCGTTAAAATCCAAAATAGTAATATCATATTTATTTTTTTAAAATAATAAAGAAAATTATCCACAAAAAAAAATTACTCATCATATAAATTCGACAAGTCACTCTTTTTCATCATTCTTCCTTTACCCAGTTTATCTAATGAACTGGTTATTTTATCCAATTCATTTCTTAATTTTTCATTTTCAGATTTGAGTTTCTCAATTTCTGAGTTGTTAAACACCTCTCTTGTTACTTCAACTATCTTTTCAACAGGAACCTCTTTAATGACCTCTTTTGTTACCGTCTTAGTCTTACCTTGTTTTTCAATAATAACCTCTCTAATCACCTCAATAGGTACCTCTATTCTTACTTCTTTAATTACTTCCCTAATAACTTCAACCGGCACCTCCACAATTCGTTCTACAATTTTTTCAACGACAACTTCTTTAATGATTTCTTTAGGTACCTCTACAATTTCTTTGGTTCTTTGTCCATATGGAGTTTCTCCATATTTCAACAATGAGAATCCTCTATTGAATGTTTCTGTACCCAATTTATTAACATCTTTAATGTTATTTAATTCACAATACTGCAAAAATTCATTATCCAATGTTAACGTGAACTTCTTCTCCATTTTCTATATCTTTAATATCGTTTATTGTAAAATGAAGAAACGATTGTTCATTTGGTAAATCGTGAAATGTATATCCATCTGTCTCTACGTCATAAACTCCGTAACCATGATGTTTAACTGTCTCACCAAAGTTTTGCTGAATAAGACTACCAACCATAATTGCCTTACCTCCATTAGGTAATGTAAACTGTTGTCTCTTATGAATGTCACCACATAGTAATAAATCCAAATCAACAAAGTTTAAACGGTCGTATGCATCTTCAAACTCAAAACCTAAGTCTGTTGATAACCCCATAATAGGTCCATGGAATAATCCAACTGTTAATAAACCTTCTTGTTTTGTAAATTCTGGTCTTACGTTGTGTTGATATAATGAATAAACAACCCATTGAACGCTACCATCGG
>OCVQ010001260.1_pt1 | contig 19905 bp, 17 predicted proteins | sample 1539061 | NCBI WGS metagenome assembly OCVQ01 (sample SAMEA3355526, study PRJEB22509) | marine metagenome | biome: marine; feature: river plume; material: water | place: USA | collected 2010-08-08 | depth 0.5 m | reverse complement strand
AAAAAAGTCCCGTCTCAATTGAAACGGGACTTTTTTAGTATAAACAATTCTATCTCTTTAAAATTACTTTCTGAACTCGAATGTCATTGCCAGATTTGATTTTCACCAAATACACTCCATCACGCTCATTAAGAGTGACAGTTGTTTTAGGATTCACTTGATTCAATTGAAGTACCTTTTTACCCAATAGGTCAAATACTTGCACATCAATTTTGTCATTAGTGTTCAAAGCATTTATTGTAAATGTTCCAGAATTCGGGTTTGGATAAATTTTCAATCCTAATTCCAGACTTTTATCATTTAAGCCAACTACGTTCAATACATCGTTGCCTAACACTGCTGTACATCCGTTCGCATCAGTAACAGTTACCGTGTACGTTCCAGGAAGTAATCCTGTTAAATCTTCTGTAGTTGCCGCATTACTCCAGGTATAGAAGTAATTCGGTGTTCCTCCAGCAGCGGTAACATCAATAGCACCATTGTTAGTTGTCGTCACATTCGAAATAACGGAAGTAACCGTCAAAAGAGGTGGTTCAGTTACTGTAATTGTATTTGTAATGTTACATCCATTTGCATCCGTAACTACGTAATTGTGATTTCCAGGAGACAAAGACCCAATTGAGAAACCTGGTCCGTTTCCGGGCCAATTAACAGTGTAACCTGGAGTTCCGCCTGAAGCAGATACAAAACTACCGCCATCATTCGCACCAAAGCAAGTAATATTTGTTGTTTGAGCTGTAGCAACGATTGCAGGAGGAGCTGTTATCGTTATCGTATTTGAAGTATCTATACAGTTTCCATTTGAACCAATTACATAATAGGTTCCAGCACCGACACCTGTTAAGTTGTTACTAGTACTCCCGTTTGACCATACATAGGAAACAGCCCCTACATTATTTGATGGTGTTGGTTGTCCTAACCCATTCATATCTGCACTACAGAGTAAAGTAGGGAATGGAGCATTGGCTGTAACAAAGAAAGGCGTCATTGTTATTGAAGTGCTATCATTCAAGGGAGATGAATCTGAGGAACTATTGGGAGAGATTGTCCAAGCATTAATGGTGGTATTTCCATTTATGTTTACAGTACCCAAAGTAACAATAAGTGTGTTTCCTGCCGTGCTGTTGTTTGTGTCAATTGATGTTGTTAAACTAATTTGCGGTTGATTAGTTCCATTTATTGACCAACCAACACCCAAATTGTTTATTACATTGTTTCCATAATTAACAACTTCAACCTGAATCAATTGAGGGCCGTTGCAGTATGGAGGTGTTAAACCGACAATTTGCGATGCACCTGCATCATTTGGAAAAGTTTGCAGTAATGTAAAGACAACCAGTCCATCATCTAATTGAACACCAGCAATGTCTATAGGGTTTGTGCCGCCATTGAATGATCCACCGCCACCGCCAGCAGGAGCGTTAATTTGACCATTCTCGCCGCCGCCGCCGCCACCGCTATATCCGCCACCACCGCCAGCACGGAAATTGTCCCAGCTGCTCGTTCCGCCGCCGCAACCAAATCCGCCTTCTCCGTGACCACTTGTAGTTCCAGCTCCACCAACTGCGCCGTTAACAAAGGAAAATCCTCCACCAATACCACCGCCATTTCCTGTAATACCGCCACCGCCATCAGCACTCGAGGCACCGCCACCACCAGCACCTGCAGTTCCAGCTACTCCTGAATTTGAAGCTGCACCCGCGAATCCGCTTGTGGCAATGGAACCATCTGCTGTGGTAACGTACGCTCCACTATGGTTTCCACCACCACCGCCAGCTACCACGTATGGTGAATTTGTAAGGTCAGTAACAAATGATCCGCCCCCACCAGCATATTGATTTGCACTGCCAACAGGAGGAGGAGCTTTCTGTCCAACTAGGATTTTTAATTGCATCCCAGCAGTTAAATTAAATTCTCCAGATATGTGAGCACCTCGTCCACCAAATGAACCATATCCTTGTGCTCCAAAGCATTCAATTTTGTAAGGACCCGACGTTGGGACTGTCCATGTTTGTATGCCGCCGCTTACAGTAACATTACCTGCCAAGTTCGTTCCTGCATATTGCGTATTGCACATTGCTTGCGTTGGACCTGTTTTACCTGTTCCGCCAGAAGTGGAGAAAGTGTAAGTAGTTTGACCAAATGAAATTCCAACCCCGAAGGTCAAAATTGAGGATAGAATTAATAAATTCTGGGTAATTTTTAAAATCATAGATAAATTATTTTAATAGTTACAAAGCTCAATATGAGCAAAAAATATTTGTCTGTAAAAAGGTTGGGGAGGAGGTTTGATTTCGTAAAATAGTAAAAAATTAAGATTCGGCAATATATTTCATCAACTATTCTCAATTTATCTTTTGATTTTTTATAGTTGAATCATGAAATTAGATATGATTCGAATTGTGATTATTTATACTAAAAAAGTCCCGTCTCAATTGAAACGGGACTTTTTTAGTATAAACAATTCTATCTCTTTAAAATTACTTTCTGAACTCGAATGTCATTGCCAGATTTGATTTTCACCAAATACACTCCATCACGCTCATTAAGAGTGACAGTTGTTTTAGGATTCACTTGATTCAATTGAAGTACCTTTTTACCCAATAGGTCAAATACTTGCACATCAATTTTGTCATTAGTGTTCAAAGCATTTATTGTAAATGTTCCAGAATTCGGGTTTGGATAAATTTTCAATCCTAATTCCAGACTTTTATCATTTAAGCCAACTACGTTCAATACATCGTTGCCTAACACTGCTGTACATCCGTTCGCATCAGTAACAGTTACCGTGTACGTTCCAGGAAGTAATCCTGTTAAATCTTCTGTAGTTGCCGCATTACTCCAGGTATAGAAGTAATTCGGTGTTCCTCCAGCAGCGGTAACATCAATAGCACCATTGTTAGTTGTCGTCACATTCGAAATAACGGAAGTAACCGTCAAAAGAGGTGGTTCAGTTACTGTAATTGTATTTGTAATGTTACATCCATTTGCATCCGTAACTACGTAATTGTGATTTCCAGGAGACAAAGACCCAATTGAGAAACCTGGTCCGTTTCCGGGCCAATTAACAGTGTAACCTGGAGTTCCGCCTGAAGCAGATACAAAACTACCGCCATCATTCGCACCAAAGCAAGTAATATTTGTTGTTTGAGCTGTAGCAACGATTGCAGGAGGAGCTGTTATCGTTATCGTATTTGAAGTATCTATACAGTTTCCATTTGAACCAATTACATAATAGGTTCCAGCACCGACACCTGTTAAGTTGTTACTAGTACTCCCGTTTGACCATACATAGGAAACAGCCCCTACATTATTTGATGGTGTTGGTTGTCCTAACCCATTCATATCTGCACTACAGAGTAAAGTAGGGAATGGAGCATTGGCTGTAACAAAGAAAGGCGTCATTGTTATTGAAGTGCTATCATTCAAGGGAGATGAATCTGAGGAACTATTGGGAGAAAACGTCCAAGCGTTTATGACGGTATTTCCATTTACGTTAAAGGTTCCTAATGTTACTATCAAAGTATTTCCATTTACACTATTATTTGTGTCAATTGGAGTCGTAACACTTGCCTGTGGTTGATTGACCCCATTTACAGACCAACCAACGCTAACATTGTTAATCAAATTGTTACCGTAGTTTGAAACCTCCACTTGGATTAATTGAGGTCCATTGCAAAAGGGAGGAGTTAATCCAAGAATTTGAGAAACACCTGCATCATCTGGGAAAGTTTGGAGTTGGGTAATAACTACTAGGCCGTCTCCCGCTTGCACTCCTGAAGATTCTATTGGGTTTGTACCTGCGTTGTATGATCCGCCACCGCCGCCAGCATGATTGGGTGATACGCTATTAATTTGCCCAGCGCCGCCGCCAGAAAATCCACCGCCGCCTCCACTGCCGCGGAATCCAGTTTGCCAAGTAGCGCCTCCGCCACCGAATCCACCTGTTGCTCCAGGTCCGAATCCAGTTCCACCTTCACCGCCATTTACAAATGCTTTTCCTCCATCACCAACGCCTACTGATTGGCAAATACTTGTTCCATTTGTAAGAAAACCTCCACCTCCTGAACCTCGATCTAGCGAACAACCGCTAACAGATTTATTTCCTCCAGTACCAAGTGTACCGCCAAGACCATCAGGATTGCCAACACCACCATCAATTTGGCCATTGTTACCCGCATTAGCAATGCTTCCATTACAAACAGATGGATAAAGTGTGCCGGCTGAGCCACCGCCACCGCCTGCAATAACTAAAATATCGCTAACTGCTGTTGCGGGACTGAGTACAGCAAATGTACCTCCACCGCCTCCCACAGAGTTGGGCATGCCTGATTGTGTGATACCTTGTTGACCTACTAAAATTCGAATAACTTGTCCAGCTACTAAATTGAATTCGCCTTTAATTGATGCCCCTAGGCCACCATTAGCGCCACCACCTTGTGCGCCAAAACATTCTATACTCCAAGCTCCAGATGTTGGAACAGTCCAATATTGAATACCTCCTGTAACCGTCACGCTTCCAGCTAAGTTTGATGATGCATACTGAGAGCTGCACATGGCTTGCGTTGGGCCAATCGCCCCAGTGGCACCACATGCCGAGAAAGTGTATGAGAGTTGACTAAACGAAACTCCTGAACTAAATGTTAATATTCCGACTAGGAATAGAATTGTACGTGTAAATTTCAATATCATAAAAGATTAATTAAAATAATGTAAATACCCCAATATGAGGAATTTGATTTTTGTGTAAGGGTAAGTTTGGGGATACAGAAAAAACTAATATAGTGAAAAGTATGACTTACACAAAGAATTAGCTCTTATTTTTGTATTAACATGAGATATAAAGTAGGAGGGAACCCAGAATTGCCAATATATTTGGGTTTTCCGCTTGCCGCTTTGACGGTGCAGGTATTTGATTATATATATCAATCGAACTTAACGAAGGGTGATGAAAGTTTTATCGCTATTTTTGATAACGTTAATTGAATTGACGAAAATGGTGTCTTTTTATTATACAGTGAACAACGATTGAATAATAAAATCCTGTTTTTTAGTTTTAATTCGATTTCGTAACTTAATCAAAATTTTCAACTTACGCTATGAACACAATACACTTAAAAGCAATGTTAATTGGCTGTGCTTTTTTATTCTCAATGCATTCTTTAGGACAAGGTGGGTCAGTTACTTCGGTTGTTTCTTCAAGTCCGCCAGCCACGACATGTACAAATACTCTCTTAACAGTGTCGGGAACACATAATTATGGTGGATACACATACACGGGCGCAACAGTTGCACCAAGCGGGAACACCTTAACAATTAGTTTGAATTATTCATTTGGAATCGGAATTGCTGTAATTACTCCTTTTACGCAAAGTGTTAATATTGGAATGGTTCCTGCAGCTAATTATACTGTATTAACCAATCTGGTGGTCAATGGATCCCCGACATCTTCTTTCATATCAAGTTTGAATGTCATAGCCTGTTGTGGTGCAGTGTCCTCCTTTACGTCAAATGCTTCTTCCGTTTGTGTGGGTAGCCCAATTATTTTAACAAATACGAGTACAGGAAGTATTTCTCAAGCTTGGTCAGATGGTTCAGGGTTCGTTTACACCACGGTAAATCACACTTTAACTCCAACCGCATCTGGACCGGTTTCAATTACTTTAGTAGTAACGAACGGAACATGCGCTGATTCAATTTCTCAGACAATTAATGTTCTTGCAGTACCAACAATAACTTCGATAACACCAAGTTCTACGCAAGTTTGTATTGGAGATTTATTAACGGTAACAGCGGTATCGACAGGTGCTTCAACGACATCCAATCAGAAATGGTATAAAGATGGAACGCAAGTTGGATTTGGATCTACTTTGCAATCTGTGGCTTCGGGAGTTGGATTCCACACCATTAAATTTTCGGCCGGAAATGGGGCTTGTTCCACAGAAGATAGTATTGTCGTTGAGTTTGTAGCGACACCAACTATTGACAATTATACAGTTCCTAGCTCAATTTGCTCAGGAGAAACGATCAATTGCACAAGCTCAAACACTGGAGCGACAAGCATGCAGTGGTATGTAAATGGTGCGAGTGTTGGAACGGGGTCAACTTATTCTGGAGGAATTACGACCACTTCAACTATTAAACTCGTTATTTCAAATGGAACTTGTTCAGATTCGATGGAGCAGATAGTCAATGTCAATCCACTACCAACAGTCAATTTAGGCCCAAATCAAGTGTACTGTGGAAACGCTTTAACATTGGATGCAGGCTCTGGTTTCGCCAGCTATGTGTGGCAAGATGCGTCTTCAGCTTCAACTTTAATGATTAATGCCGCTGGAACTTATTCAGTAACCGTTACTGACGGAAACGGCTGTAGTGGTTCTGATACGATTTTAGTGACCTCATGTCTGGGAATTGAAGAAATAGATTTTTCAAACATTGCGGTTTATCCAAATCCTACGAACGGAAATACAACTATTTCGTTAGGGAAAGAAATGAACGAAGTTTCGATTCAAGTGGTGAACGTCCTTGGACAAGTTGTAATTCGCGAAAATTTTATACATGTGAATGAATTCGAAATAAATTTGAATAACTTCGATTCTGGAGTGTATTATCTTTCTTTCGGAACAAGCCAAACGATTCTGATATCAAAGGAATAGTGATAGAAGATAAGTTGATTTAGCAAACTCATTATGAGTACAATCAATTAGCTGTGAATAGTACAATGTCAATAAATTAATAGGACAACCCCTTTTGTCTTATAATTAATATTATGTTAAATAGAATAATGCGAAACAACACAATATTAACACATTATACAGCTTGCACTGATCCATCTGTTTAAAACACCCTCTTCTTGCATCAAAGCCATCTAAACAAAAACGAGAATCCAGTTTACACCAAATCCTCAATTTTCGTAGACTGTTGACCATTGACTTTCGAAGACTATAGACTCTTGACAAGTTCAAATTTGTTCACCTCAACGATCAAAGTCAATCTCAATCTCAATCTCAATGTGATCAAAAATCCACAGCTTTCCCAGTCTCATCCAATCTCCAAATGCGGTTTATTCCATTTTATTCCCGCTTTTATCGCTGCAGCTTGCATTTTGTTTAATTCTTCAACACTGGTGTTTTGCGTAATATGGACAATTGTTCGTGATCAAAAGACATGTGGGGCAGTAATGTGAAATCCTTAATCAGTAATTAATACGAAGTATAACCACCCGTTAAATTGTAAACCTCTTTGAATCCTTGTTCAATAAAAATCTGAGCAGCTCTGGACGAACGCCCACCTGATTTGCAATAAATAACTACTGGTTTTGATTTATCGAAGTTTAATCCAGCAATTTTTTCAGTGAATTCTGGATCAAAAACATCCAAAACATTGGCCTCCCCTATTTTGCCAGCTGCAATTTCGGGTGCAGTGCGCACATCCAAGAGTTGCAGACCATCTACTTTTTCGTAGTTTTTCTTAAAGTCCTCTTGCGAAAGATTGACAACCGTGGCTGCACCTTTTTCTCCACTAGGATTCTGAGCACAAGAACTCAAGGCTATTACAAACAGGACAAGGAATGAATAAATCTTCATGTTATTTTCTATTTTAAAATTCAAATGTACAATTAATCAAAATATAGCTGTGAAACCAAAGTTACACTTGCCAAGTATGAAATTAGAGGCAAGAATTAAGAAATCAGCTATCCGCCAATCAGCAATCAGCCAATCCTTCAATCCTCCAACTTTACCGAGATCATCTTATTCAAAAGAATATTGTTAGGAATCGTTATGTGTTCACCATTGTCCAATTGAATATGCATAAAAATCAAAGAGATTTTCAAGACTTTACCTTCTATTGGGAAATCTTTGTCTAGTACTTTAATCGGTTCTCCAATTCGCAAGGGATGTTTAAAAAACAGAATCAAACTAGCTGTAATGTTAGATAAAATTGACCATTGTGCAAGAAAAGCAATCCCAAGAGCGGTCAACAAAGAGGTAAGAAAGAACAATAATTCCTTTGTATCAATACTCCAAATGGCAATAATGGCAATAATCGCGAGAATCGTGAGAGACGTATTTACCATGCTTGTAATTGCACGTCTTCTGTCAGGATTAACATGCAGAGCTTTGGACATTTTGCGACTAGATTTTCTGTAAATTAATCTCAACGCAAGTACAATCCCAATAACAATTATACTTTCAACAATCTGCCAGTAATACTCTTCCACTATTCTAATTTTCCCACAAAATTAAGCTTTTTATCTATTATTAATTGCCAATTATTCCTTATTATTATTCCATATCTAATTGTCCATTGTTAATTATTAATTTCGAACGGTGTTAAGCAAAGAAGCCCAAAAAGAGTTCAATCAAGACTTTTGGAATACATTCCGAAAACGAATGCGCATCCATAAATCCTGCAACGGCCGTGGAATCAACTGGTTGAACTACCCTTCCGATGTGAAATCGATTTTCATCCGTTTAGAAGTCGACAAAAAAATTGTGGCAGTCAATTTTGACGTTCAATTCAAAGATTTTGAAATCATAGATATTGTATGGGAACAGTTGCACGAAATGAAAAAAGTAATGGAATCGACCATGGAAGTTGAGGCAGTGTGGAATCCCGATTGTTACTTGCCCAATGGTCAACGTTTTTATCGCATTCAGTGGTCGACCGATAAGCTTAATTATTATAACACCGAATCGCACGAAGAGATTTATGCTTTTTTAGAGGCTAGGCTCTTGAAATTTGACGAATTTTACCAAGAATTCAAGGAAATCGTCATCAATCTAGTTCATTAACCTACGCTTTCTTTATTTTTGTCTTTTATGAAATTAAAAAATATGCACAAATCACTTTTTGCCGTTCTACTTTTTAGTTCGAGTATCTCTATAAGTCAAACCACAGTTTTATTTGAAGATTTTCAATCGGAAATTCCTATAACATGGGAGATTCGAGATATAGATGGACAAACACCTGATGCCTCTGTGTCAGAATATACAGCAGGTTATATTTCTAAAATAGACCCAGATGATACGACAAACTTAACTGCGAGTTCAACCTCTTATTTTTCTCCCGTTGGAACCGCAAATCGCTGGTTGATCACCCCTCCTATTGTCTTGGGCGCATATGGAAATGCTTTTGAGTGGAGAGCGAAATCGCATGACGCATCGTATCCAGAGACCTATTTAGTTTTAGTTTCCACAACAGACAATTTAGAAGCAAGTTTTACAGATACCCTTGGTTACGTCATTCAAGAAGATGCTGACTGGATTGCGCGTTCCGTGAATCTTTCTGCAAATGGATACGACAATGCAACAATTTATGTAGCGTTCATCCTACAAACCGATGATGGGTTTAAATTCTATTTGGATGATGTAAAAGCATCTAAAGAAGATCCAGTTGGTTTAACAGAGAACTTGATTGTCGAATTATCAATGAAGACTATTGAAAGCGGTTTGTATGAAATCAATTCTGCTAACAATTTTGAAAATGTGCTTGTTTATAATGAAATGGGTATGGTTATCAGTGATTCCAAATCAAAAACAATCGATATCCGTAAAGAAAAATCAGGTTTGTATTTTGTGCGAGCTTTGGACGGAACACAGCTGTTTGTAAGTAAATTAATTAAGAATTAATTCACCCAATTCGTAATTCAATAATTCGTAGTTCATCTTCCTTCTGGATAAGCGATCAACTCCAAATCATATTTGAAGTCACTGTTTTTCTTCCACTTCAGCACTATTTTCTGTTCTGAAATGGATACAATTTCGAAATACCATTTTTCGTCTTTGAAATCGATGAACAATTCTTTGCTGTCCTGTGAAACGATGGCTACACCAAATTTTTCTGGGTAGTTTCCTAAAGTAGCGATAGGTTGAATATTTACCTTTCCGCTCTCGAAAATCACCATCACGTCTTTTTGAGTTAACTTATTATTTGTGTGAACTATACCTTTTTTGGTTACAGTATTTATTATCCAAATTCGACTACTGTTGTTGTGTAGAATATGTTCCTTGTTGACTTGCAACAAATCACTTACGTCAGTGTTCTCACATGAAAACAAAGCAAATGATAAGAACAACCAACGCCAATTCATTAGAATAACATTTTCTTGGCTACTATCGTTTTATAAACGCTTTTTGAATAGTTCTCGCGATCGGCCAGTTGTACTTTTCCGCCCCAATTTGGACCTTCGATTGTTTCTACGTATTTGAATTCGTATTTTCCTTCTTTCCAACCGAACAAGCAATTGTACCAAATTTTAAAGCCGGCCTCGTCTTTATCCCAAAACCGAAGCACGAGGTCATCGAAACCTGATTCTGCTGGCACTCTTCCAATCAAATTGGCTACAAATCCGTTTGCCTTCACCAATTCGCCTCTTTCTCTTTGAAATACAAGTAAACGACGCAAAGGAAATCCAGCAGTTTCGGCTTTGATCAGGACCATAAAACCGTTTTTGATGGACATATCTTTGTGTAAGGACATTACTTTGAAATTTTCTGGCGAACAAGGTGGAACTTCACTCGTATTCTTGATTTCACTATCCTCGGAACAAATTTTCAATTCTTCAAGCAAAGCTTTTTCGTCTTCACTTCCGAATTTACTACCTTGAAATACAACTTCAATATTTTGAAAACCAGTCGCATCATCAATTTTCTCTACTTTGTCGTTTTCATTTACTAAGCGATCATCAGTACATGCGCTGAATACAAACAAACTAAACAAACCAATGGAAGCAAAAAAGATACTTTTTTTCATATTAAATAAAAATTGATGAAGACATATTAAACGCCTCTTGAAAACGGTTTTTGTCGATTTGGTTACGAATTGAATTTTTATCCAAAAATTTCAATAATTTCTCTGTTGGCATATTTCCCGTAAGATCGTCAGCTGCCATTGGACAACCGCCGAATCCTTTGATAGCTCCGTCAAATCTGCGACAATTACCCTTGTAAGCCGCTTCAATCAACTTGGTTGCATTTTCTGGAACAGTGTGCAAATGAGCACCAAATTCAACATTAGGTAAAGCAGGAATGATCTGTTTAAAAACATCTTCGACGATTTCAGGTGTTGCGCTGCCAATTGTATCTGACAAGGCCAAAATGTCTATTTGAAACTCTTTATACAAGCGCTCCGACCACATGTTCACTAAATCGGAGTGCCAATGTTCACCATACGGATTCCCGAATCCCATAGAAAGGTACACCACCATTCGCTTATTGGCTTTCACTGTAATATTCTGAACTGCCTCTACCCTTCCCAGTGATTCTTCAATCGTAGCGTTGGTGTTGCGTTTTTGAAATTCTTCTGAAATTGAAAAAGGATAACCTAAAAAATCAATTTCTTCAAACTCACAAGCGTCATTTGCTCCACGTTCATTAGCAATAATCGTGAGCATTTTCGTTTTATCGTTGAGTTTTAAGTTTTTTAGTACTTCCGCAGTATCCTTCATTTGGGGAATGGCTTTGGGTGAAACAAAAGACCCAAAATCAAGAACGTCAAATCCACACTCCAATAAAACATTGAGATAGTCAATTTTTTTCTCCGTCGATATGAAATCATGCCAACCTTGCATGGCATCCCTTGGACATTCCGCTATTATTACTTCGTCTTTCATTTTATCCTTTCGCTAAAATAGCCTTATTGATTCGTTTTACCAATCCAGGACCTTCATAGATGAAGCCTGTATAAATCTGCACCAAATCTGCACCTGCATCTAGTTTGTCGAGGGCATCTTGTTCGGAGTGAATACCTCCTACTCCAATGATATTGAATGACTTCTCCGATTTATCTGCCAAGTAGCGAACAACTTCAGTCGAACGTTTGCTCAGTGGTTTACCGGATAATCCGCCATCACCAATATGTTCCAATTCATTTGTACTTGTCTGTAAATGATCGCGTTGAATAGTTGTGTTGGTCGCAATTACACCTTGAATTCTCGTTTCTTGAACGATTTCGATGATTTCATCCAATTGGGTGTCCGTCAAGTCTGGAGCTATTTTCAAGAAAATGGGTTTTGACTTTTCTTGCTCTTTGTTCTTCGTCATTAAAAGCGAAAGCAATTTCTTCAAAGGTTCTTTTTCTTGCAGGTCGCGGAGGTTGGGCGTATTGGGCGAAGAAACATTCACCACAAAATAATCGACGTATGGGAAAAGGGCTTCGAAACAAATTCGATAATCTTCTTCCGCACTATCGTTTGGAGTTACCTTGTTCTTTCCGATATTACCTCCTATTAGTATGTCGACGTTCTTTTTCTTCAGATTGGAAATAGCTTCTTCAAGGCCTTCGTTGTTGAACCCCATACGGTTAATGATGGCACTATCAGGTTTGAGTCGAAACAAACGCGGTTTATCATTACCTGCTTGACCTTTAGGTGTAACTGTTCCAATTTCAATGAAGCCAAATCCGCAATAGTACATTTCATTGTACATACTTGCGTTTTTATCAAACCCTGCGGCTAATCCTACGGGATTCTTGAATTTTAATCCACCTATTTCTCTTTCGAGTTTAGCGTCTTCAACGAAAAACATTTTTTTGAAAAGGCCCTTCCCTCCTGGCATACGAAGTGTATTCTTCAGCATGGAAGTCGTGAAATAGTGAATCTTTTCAGGATCGAACTTGAATAATATCGAGCGAATTAAACGGTACATTCTTTTTTACTACAAAATTAACAGACTCAACCAAATGGAAGAGCGAATAGGTTGAAAAACAAAAAATATTTTAGAATTTATAACGACCTCCGCCTTTGAATTTCGGTGGACGACCAAACTTGTAGTTGGTTTGTTTGTATGTCAAATTACCATAGATAACGATATTCGCAGTTACAAGGCAAAGAATACGATTCGCGACTATTTTTTAAGGTAACGATATAATTTCCGTTCTTTTTCGAAACATCCATCGCGTTCCACGCTGTTTGTTTAGCGTATTGCACTCTTTTCTCAAAAGCCTTCATTTCGGTAGCAATCTGATTCAAAGGGTGAACGTACTCAAAATCAAGGTCTTTATAACTCGCCAATTCAGGAAACTGCATTGCCTCAAAGTCAATGATGAGCTTTCTTGCGTATTCTGTTGGAATTAAATCTTGATTTTTAGTGACCGATTTTAGTGATTGAATTTTTTCGGTACACACCTCAATTTCTTCAGTAACCTTAGTCAATTTGTCACCTCTCTGTCCTTTTGTAGTATTCTTTAGTGCCGGTTTAATCCCTTTTTCTTCACATTCACAGGAATATTCAGTCCAATCTCAATTTTTTATCATTTAACGACCAGAACTGAAAGTTTTCTCCAGATTGATGCAATGCCATATCGACTAGCAAGGGCTTCTTCGCGTCGATTGATATCTTTTTTCCATTTTGCACTCCACGGATTTCTAACATGCCTCCCGATTCGAAAGCAGATTTTTTTCCGTAATCCATAGGTACACCAGCTGAAAAAGCCGAAGCTTGGTCAGTGAACTCTCGAACTTTAATTATTAAATTTCCTTTGTCAGTACCCATTATACTCTTTGCAGGAATAGTTATAACAGATCCATAGCGAGTTATTATTTGACCACCTTTTTTCGGGTCTAAGGTGAATTCTTCGAAAGGATTATCCACTTCGCTACTCAAGGGAGTAGGACATAGCGTGTCGTCAGGTAATTGATTTGTATATGTTTGTTCAATTGTACTTAAAGTAGAGTTATTAGCATTGGCAAAAAAGTTGTTTTGAAATGTTAGTGTTAAAATAATTGCTAGACAGGCTAATCCGGCAGGACCGTAAAACCATGGATTCTTCCAAAAAGGAGATTTCATGGCTCGGTATCCTTTTACCACTTTGTCGAAGTCTTGTCTGGAATTGATATAGGAGGAGTCCAGATGCTCTCGATCGAGATTGAATTTTGTTTTCATATCACTGTTTATCAATAAAATATTTTTTTAATTTTTCCAACGCTCTAAAGGATTTGACCTTCGCGTTGTTTTCTGTTAGCTCGAGGATTTCTCCAATTTCTCTATACGATCTCTTTTCAAAATACCGCAATTCGATTAATTGTAAGTCCTTCTCGTTCAATTTTTTGAGAACTTTAAACAACTTGTCCCGATTCTCGAGATTTTGTTCCTCTTCCATTTCTAGTACCATGTCTGTAAGGTGAACGGTTTCAATATTCACAGTTCTCATCGCTTTTTGATCTCGAAAAGTTTGGTGCAATTCGCTTTTCGCAATTCGATAAAGCCACGATGAAAGCGGCAATCCGCGGTATTCATATTTCTTGATGTTTTTCAAGGCTTTCATGAATACTTGGGATGTTACGTCGAGCGCCAATTCTTGGTCATCCATCCTTTGATAGATATACCTAAAAATTTGCTCATAGTACTTTTGGTAGAGCGGGCCGAACTTCTCCGGATCTTTTTGCGCTCTCCTAATCCAGCCCTGCTCCTCCTCTAGCTTAGCTGAATTTTGATGATACATTGGGTTAACTGACATAAGGTTTTTTAGGTTTTATTCAAGCAATTGTAAAGTGGTTTAGTCTTTACAGTTTATAGAACGACATCATCTTGATTCGTTACAAAAATAAAACGTAAAAAAATAAAAATTATTGTAAATGTTAGTTACGACTATCTTTCTATGCCTTTTGGCTTAAGGATTTTTCGACAACAGAGAGGTAAATCTCTTCATATTGAGGTAAAACTCGCTCCAAACTGAAAAGTTTTGCTCGTTCCAGAGCATTGGCTCTGAACTCTTTCATTATTTTAGGTGATTCCAGCAAGGTAAGGGCATTTTTAGCCATATCTTCTACATCACCAGCATTACTAGTAAATCCAGTAACTCCGTGTATATTGACTTCAGGAATTCCTCCTGTATTGGACGAGATAACAGGAACAGATTTGGCCATAGCTTCAAGCGCAGCTAAACCAAAACTTTCCGTCTCAGAAGGAAGCAAGAATAAATCAGATATTTCAAGGACGTGAGATGAATCACGCACCTTACCTATCATAATAACTTGGTCAGAAAGACCATATTTACGACAAAGTACATCAATATTCGTCCGTTCAGGACCATCTCCAACTAATAACAGTTTAGAAGGAATTTTCTCATTGACCTGTACAAAAGTATGCAGAACATCTTTTACTCTTTTTACTTTTCTGAAATTGGAAACATGACAAAGTATAGGTTCGTGCGGCAAGGCATAACGTTCTCGGATGCTAATCTTTTTAATTGAATCAGTGTTATTCTCCACATGAATGAAGTTGGGGACAACATGCACTTCTTTTTTCGTGTTAAAATGTTCTAAAGTGTCTTTTTTTAAACTTTCCGAAACCGCTGTTACGGCATCAGATTGATTAAGACAAAAAGTAATCACCGGTTCAAAAGATGGATCTTTCCCTACTAAAGTTATGTCCGTTCCGTGTAAAGTGGTGATAAATGGAATTTGAATCCCTTGAGAAAGCAATATTTGTTTCGCCATAAAGGCTGCCGAAGCATGAGGGATTGCGTAATGCACGTGCAGTAAATCGAGTTTTTCGTATTTTACAACATCCACCATTTTACTCGCCAACTCCGTTTCATAAGGTTGATATTCAAACAAAGGATAATCTGTAACGGCAACTTCATGATAGTAAATGTTTTCACGAAAACTGCCTAAACGAACAGGCTGTGAGTACGTTATGAAATGAATTTCATGTCCTTTTTTTGCCAATGCTTTACCTAGCTCTGTGGCTACTACGCCTGAACCTCCGAATGTCGGATAGAGAACAATTCCAATTTTCATTTCTTTACTTTTTCTTTTGTGGTGATTCGCATTAAATACTTACAAGAAAATTATAGTTTCTTGCATCACGCACCGCTTGGTATATTTTCGTTTGAATATCCGTTCGAATATCCATTTTTACAATTTTCCAGTTTTCTGCGTTGGTGTTCACTCTGTTTGACAAAAATACGTAATTGATTTTGTCCGTTGGGTCTGCCCACGTTAATGTCCCTGTAAAGCCAGAGTGACCGTAACTGTCTGGATTTGCAGAAGAACACGCCGTTGCGGCTGTACCGTTTAAATTTGGTTTGTCAAATCCGGCCCCTCTCTTATTTCTACCAGGAAATTGAACCGAGGTATATTCATCAATTACTTCTGGTTTAATTATTTCAACTCCACCATAGCTGCCTTTGTTTAAGAACATTTGCATCAATACGGCTAAATCATTGGCTGTTGAGAAAATCCCCGCATGACCGCAAACACCCCCCAACATGGCTGAACCCGGATCATGAACGTAACCATGAACCAATTGTTTCCTAAATATCTTATCATATTCGGTCGGTGCAATTCGAGATAAATCAAACTTTTGATAGGCATTGAAGGTCATGGTCTGTAAGCCTAGTTTACTATAGATTTTTTTCTCTACGAAGTGTTCCATAGCAAGGCCGCCTTGTTTTTCAATGATTTTCTTTACGAAATAATAACCTAAATCAGAGTATTTATAAGATTTGGACCCCAACGAACATGAAAGTATTCGTTGATACATCGTGTCTTTGTATGCTTTGTTGATCCAAATATTCTTCGCAACGGGCACATCAAAATCTCCAGTCATCGTTGATGAATATAAATACGGTTTTAAATCTCCGTGATTTAGTGTTTTCATATAAAAAGGAATCCATGCAGGTAATCCTGCTTGATGCGCCATCATATCTTTTAGCCATATATTTTTCATGGCATTGTCACCAACCACTTCAGGAATTAATGCTTCTAATGTGCTATCCAAACTAAATTTCCCTTCGCTTTGCAAATTCATCAAAGAGGCAGTTGAAGCGGCAATTTTTGAAATTGACGCGATGTCATAAATGGTTTCGCGTGTTACATGGCTTGTTTTATTATAATCCAAGTATCCAAAATTCTTCTGGTAAACCACTTTTCCATCGTGCGCGAACATCACCTGACATCCAGGATATGCATGAGCATCCACCCCGTTTTGAGCTATTTGGTCGATCCGGTCTAAGGTTTCTTGGTTCATCCCAAGGTATTCCGGTGCTACGTAACTCAACCGACCTAAGCCTTTCATTTCAAGTCCAAAGCCTTGTTTGAAGTTTGGGGTATAGAAAAATGGTAGCTTCCCATTGACATCATATGCGCCAAAAGCGGATTGAATAGCCATGGATCTATCTAAATCAGTATTTGCTGAAGCAACAATTATTCCTTGCAAATACGACAGATTTGCCGTTCGCTTTCTGTACAAAGAATTGGCATCGGTAAGCAACACGTACTTCACCTTGCCTTTGTAATTTGTAGCTATTCTTAATGCTTCGTCAATTCGTTCTCCGAAACCGTCAAGCAAGCAAATCGAATTTAAGTTGGCGTCTTTTTCGATAAAAAGTTGATGGGGACTATAATGACCAATTTCATCTTTGAAAAATGTGGTGTCTGGATTAGCCGCAAAATACAAAATGGTATCTCTTAGGTTTTTTATCGGCAACAAATTATCTTCGTTTTTTAAACTCGTCAAAGCAGCCGATTTTAATTGATACTCAAACGGCTTATCGTATTGACTAAAACTAGTAGTGTTCTTACTACCGTTGAAAATGTTATATTTCAGTTTTAATATACGGGTACAACTTTTTCTGAGCTCTTCTTGATTCTTGTTGAAATAGGTATTTAAAAAGGGCAGAATTTCATTTTTGTTTTCTTTCGAAATACAGACCATATCCGATCCGTTCAAAATACTCTTCATGGCCTTGGAAATTTGTTCTTCCTTTGTGTGATTTGAGAAATCTTCGCTAATAATAATACCATCAAAATCTAATTCAGCTCTTAAAAAGGCTTGACGAGAAACTTTTGTGAATTGCGGTAAGCGAGTCTTATATCCTTCAAGATCATTTGACAATTGAATTATACCATGTCCATTTCGGCTATAGTATCGATTGCCTGCAATTCCAAGGGCTGAAAATTCCGAAGCCTTATAGCTCGGTATATCTCTCCCTTTGTGAAACGGATCATTCAATCCAATCTTAATACCGTTTGCCTCACCCGCTTGCAAAATTTGAATCCAGTATTTTTTAGACTTTAGGGGAGATTCTACAAAACCAAAGTTCTCATTGTTCCAATTTTTATTGAGCGATTGGAAATAATTCCCCAAAACAATATTTGCTCCTTTCCCCTTTAATTTCTCTAATTCCATTGCTTGGGCAAAGAATGCCAATCGCTCCATGTCGGTTTGACCTATAATTTGTCGAGCTTGACTGGTGGAATCAAAACTTTGAATAGAAGCAATATGTAGTGGTTGATTTTGAAAATATTTAGCCGAAACTTGCTTAAGGGAAGTTAGTGAAGGGTTGAACAGATAGTTATTTACTGAAATAGAATCGTTTTCGGTGTCGGCTGAATCACCTTGCGATGGGAAAATAGTCAGCAATTCGAGGCGCTGATCATTCGAAAGGGCAGCATAAACACTGTCTACCGACTTTTGAGCAAGTTCTTGAGTGGACATATAATTTACATCTTCGACCATCTTCGATTCTTCACCTGAAAGGTATAGAACTAAAAACAAAAAGTAGGTCCAAATGATAGATTGAAATTTCATTATTACAAAAATAGTTTTGATTCATGACAAAAGGGAACCTGAATCAGTTAATTATTAACAAATACCCGTCCAAAAAATAATTTGGGTGACCAATTGTCAGAGTTTTGCCCAACGGAACAATTCTTGTCATAATCATATCGTTATCATTGATATTTATAATTTTGTTGACTAGATTTAAATCATGAAGTTCAAATTCCTTGCAAATACAATTAAAAACAAACGCTTCGATTACGCCCCGATGTACTATGACCAGCGGAAAGAACGGCTGAAATTAAAGAAAAAAGAGTTCGATAGACTCGAAAACAAAAATTTATCAGACGAGGACAGAAAAAAGATTTTACGTCGAAATATGCAAGAATCATGGTCTCGAACTTCAAATGCACACAATCAAAGATCAACTTCCAACTTTCGAGTTTTATTATTAATCGTCATTTTGCTCGTATTGGGATATTTTGTTTTTAATGGAATTAGTGAAGTCGATACAGCTGTAAAAAAGTTATGGTAGAATGAGCGGAGTTATAAAACTATTGCCAGATCACATAGCGAACCAAATTGCCGCCGGAGAAGTCATTCAGCGTCCAAGTTCAGTTGTAAAAGAATTAATGGAAAACGCCATTGATGCGGGAGCGACGAAAGTAGATGTTGTTATTAAAGATGCTGGCCGTAAACTTATTCACATCCTCGATAATGGCAAAGGAATGAGCATGTTTGACGCCGAAATGTGTTTTGAGCGTCACGCAACAAGCAAATTGCACCATGCCGACGATTTATTCAATCTGCAAACCAAAGGTTTCCGTGGCGAGGCCCTGGCTTCCATCGCGGCAATTGCGCATGTTTCTTTGAAAACTTGTTTAGAAAATGAACAAGTTGGTACGCTTATCGAAATTGAAGGCAATCAGATAAAAAAGAATGAACCTACCGTTTGTCCGCGAGGATCGGCGTTTGAAATAAAGAACTTGTTCTACAATGTGCCAGCCAGAAGAAATTTCCTAAAATCAGAAGGTGTTGAGTTCAAGCATATTGTTCAAGAATTTGAGCGATTGGCACTCCCCCATTTCGATGTCGAGTTTTCGCTAACCCACAACGGACGAACGATTCATCATCTATTGCCTTCGAATTTACGAAAACGCATTGTGGATTTATACGGGAAGGGCTATAACGATAAATTGGTCCCCGTTGAAGAGAAAACAGAGATTGTAGATATTGAAGGGTTTGTTGGTAAGCCGGAAAGTTCCAGAAAAACAAGAGGAGAACAGTTTCTATTTGTAAATAATCGCTTTTTTAAAGACCCTTATTTGAACAATGCGGTACAGCGCGCTTTCGAAAAATTGATACAGCCCAATACACATGCGAGTTATTATATATT
>OCVQ010001257.1_pt1 | contig 19932 bp, 19 predicted proteins | sample 1539061 | NCBI WGS metagenome assembly OCVQ01 (sample SAMEA3355526, study PRJEB22509) | marine metagenome | biome: marine; feature: river plume; material: water | place: USA | collected 2010-08-08 | depth 0.5 m | reverse complement strand
GTGCCGCTAATGCGCGACTTGATTCCTTTAATAGTGTCTGTTAGTCTGTATATGGTGTCGGTGTATCCATCAAAAAGAACCGTCCCAGTTGCGCTGCCAGCATTGATCGCAGAAATGTAGAGTCGGCTAACCGCGTCGAGCGACGATAGTGCTGCAAGTACAGTTCCAAGGTAAGGAATGGCTTGCATGCCAGAGAGTGTCGAGACTCCAATGGTGGACATGATGGTCGCGATTGTTCGCGTGATGATGGGAGATAGTTTAGCCAATATATTTGCAGCAACAGGGTCAATGACTCCAACAATTTCATCGGATGCGGATTCAATCGCCTCGATAGCGGTGCGTAACACGGCAATAAACGACGGGTTATTGAGCGTGTTAGTGGCGATGGCCAGCTGTGTCTTAAGTATGTTCACCGTGATAGTGAGCGCTTCCTGCATCATGGGTGTGGTAACCCGCATTTGTCCGTTAAGAATATTTATGTATTGTGCTGCGATGGTATCAACGGTTTTTAACATGGTGTTGATGGGTATTTTCGCATATCCCACGAGTGCAGAGATATCTTTGAATACTCCACTGTCTGATTGAGAGGAACCAGGCTGTCCTAGTGTGTTATTTATAGGAGCATAACCCACTGATGCGGCGATCATGTTGGATGCGAGCTTCACTACGTTAGATAGTACGTATAGCATGGCATCGCCAGTGAGTTCAAATATGCCTTGTGAACGAAAAGGTTCGCGGTCTCGGACTGCTCCCCCGCGCATTGTTTTTGTTGTGTGTAATTTCGGCGATAGTGAATGCGTGAGTCGACGCGTTTTATTCGAACGAGAGTGAGCTCGCTTTGAGATTCGTGTGCCGCGATCAGTTCCGCGACCAGCGTTTGAGGTTATATATTGGGTGTTCAGTTTATGTATAGTAATGGGTTGTGTTATCGCGATTTTGTTGTTCTTCATTTCGTTTTTTATTGATTCAAAATGTTCACTGTAACTTGCTTACTATATATAAATATAAAATAATGGGGTTGGGTATGCATATTTAGAGTGTGTGTCAACTATGTGTGCGTGGCTAGAGAAAGAGTTGCATTGGTGTTCATTAATTTTTTATATTCTGCAAACGTTATTTTTGACTTGTCTATGTTCATAGCTACACCCTTGTCTAGATGTTGTGGTGTGGAAGCTATATTATTTATTTCTTGTTTAGATACTGGTGTGTGTGTATTTGTTATCTCGTCAGTGACGGGTATGTTTGCAGGCTCATGCGAATTGTTTGCTGTATAGCGGCGGCGTGCCACGCGCACGCGGCCAGCTGACTGTATAAAAGAAAAGTCACTAATTCGTCCACGCTTGGTGAACTTAGCACTAGCTAAGTGATCGATGACGATAGGTTTCGTTTCATTGTTGTCACCGTTGCCCTGTTCAGGTTTCGGTGGAACAGGTGCAACATTTTGCCGTTTAAAGTTTGTCATGAGGCCGCTTTTGGCGGCTAGCCCTCCTCTTGCCAATGGCTTGTCCTCGTCCTTCGAAACCTGTGTCTTTTCTTGCTGCGTGACTGCTGGTTGACAAATAAGTTCAGCCCCGCCAAACTGCATGATAAACTTTCTTCCTACGCTCTGTAGTTGTCGTGTTGTGAGTGAGCGGTCGGCATAATATTCAAACTGTCTAGCGACGCGGTCGTATTTCATTATCACATTTCCGACGGGCGTGTGCTCAAGGAGGATAGAGTTATTAGAGACACTGCATCTATCAGTGGTACTACTGGCACTGGCACTGGCACTGGCCATGTACTCGTCGAACGCATTCGTGTATTTGTCTTCATATTCAGGTTCAACTATGAGTTTCTGCATGCTGTTCATAACCTTGGGGTCGGTGAGGAGAAGCCATGTCGATATTTGTGTAGCCATCGCAGTGGCGGCATCGCCGAGCCACGTTGTATTTTTGGGGTGATTACTCTGGTCGTTATTGATAACTTCCCGTGTGCATGCGTAGATAACGCCAACGGAGTTAAAAAAGAGTGCACATACAAAGAATGTCTTTGCAAAAACATGGGTAATATCGTAACAGAAATGGAAAATATCTGCCAACATATAGGGATATATTGAATGATATAGAGAGGGGGGTCGAAAGAGGATATGTATATGCTTATGCTTATATATGCTTACTTGTAAAATGTGTTTATATTGTCTTGATATTATGTATCAAGACAGTTTATTTGTATAATTTTATTTCTTTATTTCTTTATTTCTTTATTTCTTTCTTTTATTTTTTAACTGACTTAGATGCTGCGGCGATTCCGTTGAACAAGTTTTCCACCTCCTTCGCCAAGTCTGCACACGGAAATAGTCTGTAGTTATTAGTACCACTTTCTGGGTGGAGCTGAACAAGATACAGGTCACGTACACGCACACCGTAGTTGCGTTCAAGAATTGCCTTGTAGATATTGAGCTGAAGGGAATAGTGCCAGAAGTTGGTGTTGGGAATGTGACTGAGTGCCATACTCACCCCAGTCTCGCCGAAATTATTTGTCACATTGATTTCTTTTGCACGTTTCCAGTCGTATATGTCAATGCTTCCATCTGGGTTTTGATACACCATGTCTATCGAGCCTGCAATTTTGAGTCGCTCGTCGTAGACCATCCACTCTGTGCGATAAGGTTTGAAATTGCGATGGTCATTGACAAATGTAAGGAAATATTTCCATTCCTCGCTATCGTTTTTAATAACACAATCGTTAGCCGCAATGTCTTCGTGGTAGCAGTCGAGTAACATTTCATGGTCACAGTTGATAAATGCGTCATCTTCGTCTACAAGCCATTGGTTCATGAATTGTTCAATATTGAAGTGTAGGTCAGTTCCCGCTCCGCTGACAGCCTTGCCATTGTTGTTCCAGAGTGCTTTGATTTCATCGGGAGTCATATTCCAATACTTGTTGTCCTCGTTCCAGTTTTTTCCTGCCATCATTTTTTTAATGACAAGGTCTGCGTCGAACTTGGGAAATTGTGCATGTACAACTTTGGTCACACTAGTGTAACGCGACACAGGGTCATTGGTGATGGTGTATTTGTGCCACTTTTCCTCAAACAATAGGTACTTATCGCGTGGGTGGGCATGTCGCTGTTTCAGGAAATCAATGAAATTATTAGGAGATGTCATAATTTTTCTCTTTCTCTCTTTTCTTGATGCGGAGATTGGTTGTGTATAAATATAATCGGTGACTGTATTTATACTTTTTGCCATGTTATGAATAATCTGAATCAAGTTTCCCTGAGTTAACGAGGATGTTATTGTTGTTAGTTATTAAATTATGCCGTTGGCAATATATGTTGTTACGATGACTGTTTATTGATTTATAGTTTCAATTTATTTCATGATGTCATTGAACATTTCGAATCCTTCGCGTCTTTTTTCAGGAATGAACCTCCCCTCTTGGTCAGTGATATCCGACATGACAATTCCGTCATCTTTCCGCTCTACCACTACCATGAATGCAATATCTGCAGTCGAATCACTATTCTTGCACGTAATATGTAGTGTGGAACTATCCATGTCAATCTTGCCTTTTACTGGGTCCCAGTCGCTTTCATTAGATACGAACACGGATGGGTTACATCCGAGCGCGCTAAAAGTGCCCACTGACATTTTAAAATGGCGGTCCATGTGAACCGTTGCGCGGCCGTGCGTGAGCCGTATGGTGTCCCTATAAATGAGGTCAAGTCTGGGTGCCTCCACACTGGCGTGTTTAAGTACGTGGGTAGTAGACATATGGTGCAGTGGGTGTGGAATCGTGAAGTTTTTGGCTTTTCCAGTGATAACTCCTGCCGTGATGACTTGTTCAATGGTCGCATTTCCCAGCTGTATGACGTTTGATGCGTAGACGCGTGCACCTGCACCGATGGCGGTGGAGTTGTGTATGGCTGCGTTGCCGACATCGGCCGCCGCCCCGAGGCACGTGTTGCGAGTGCCTGCAATATTAAACGCGAGGGCCTGCGTGCCAACCGCAGTATTGAATGAGCCGCTCATATTATTCACCATGGCCTCAAATCCAAACCCCGAGTTTGCGTATCCCGTCGTATTTTTCATGAGGACGCGTTCGCCATATGCATTATTGTATTTCGCGAGTTCATTGTCGCGCACAAGAAGGGCATTCGTGCCTCCAAAAGTATTGTGGTTCTGGTCGCTCAATGTTGCGTTTCCCCCGTCGGCTCCAGGTGGGCCAGCTGGGCCTGGCGGTCCCTGTAAGCCAACGACAGTGCTTCCGTTACCGCCGAGTGCAGTGGTCTGGACTGTTCCATCGACGAAATAGATGCCGTCAACACGTAAGACAGAGTTTCCTGAAAGGTCGATGTGACTGTCGTGTACGATGCGTGTATTCTTGTCTCCTACGTGGTTGGAAACACTGTGTATTGCGTTATGTGTTCGAAAAGATGAGACGATGTTGTTTTTGCTGTTATATTCTAAGCCTCCAAACTTCTTGAATGTTGTCATGTGTTGGTTATCTTATTGGTGTAGTTAGTTAAGTTAAATAGTCTTGTCTTTATATGTCGTGCGGTGGCTGTCTATTTGGTCGCAATCCCTTACTTATATTGTGGCGTGATAATAATTTATACATTCGCCCGAGTTCGTCGGGTCCGCCGAAGAGTATGTTTCAGGCGTGCATCTGCACGCTTTCGGGTGGTGCAATGAGCACGATTATGCATATGAGTACGTCTACATGTAGATGTAGATGTGTGGGTAGTCCGTCTTGTTTTGCGATGCGGTACTAGAGTGGTGTCCCCATCGTATCGCTTCCCCCCGTATCGCTTGTCAATATTGTAAAGTGGATAAGTAATAGACAATGCCTGTTCGTCAGAGATATTCTTGTTCTTGTTTTTATGTCTAAGAGAGAAGCTGCGGATGTAGTCGCCCAAGAGTCCTCGTTTTCGGGATGGACCCGTCGGCTGACTCTCGCTGCTACTGTTAGCATTAGCATTAGCATTAGTCTTGTCCAGTATTGTTGCTGGTATAATTGTCTGAAGTTGAAATGGCATAGTGGGTTGAAGGGGGTCGCCAATGTTAGCTATATCTAGTGGGATATAGCTTGTAATGTCCGTTTGTTGAGCTTGTTCCTGTTCGGCATTGGTAGCATCAGTAGCAGCATCATCATCATATGTAACTCGCGAGATGCGGTCGCCAAGTGGTTCATCTATTGGTGGGATAACGTATCTCGCGTATTCGCCTTGCATCTCAATGTTGGGGTATCCCTCGAGTGCAGGGTCTTCTGTATCGATAGGAACAAATGTCGGTCTGCAGTGGGCAACCATATGTTGCGGGACAAACATTCTTGGGGCGAGAAAGTCGGTGCGTAGTCTGTCTGATATGTGTTCGTCTACAGCTGGAATGCGTATTTCGGAGCCGTTCACGGCTAAATCTATCGCGCGCCGACGGGTGCTATTGGTGGGAGTCTGTTGTTGCATTATTTTCTTGTTTTGATTGTGTATAAATATGTATGTATGTTTGTATGGATTATATGAGTATTAGTTACAATAGCAATAGATAGATATAATACAGCAACGATGTATATTATATATATCTTGACAAAACAAAATATAGACTGCGATAAAGAGAGAAATAGTTCGCGTGCGTACGAGTGGGCTACTTTGCCCCACCGCAACTCGAACAACCATGTCCCACTCCACCTGATGCCAAAAATTGCCGCATTGTTCCGGGGCCAACGACTAGTTGTTGAGAGTGTTTCGGTGCAATTCTACTCGCTGTTCTGGTGGGCGCGGCGGCGCGACTCGTAGGGGTGTGATGTTTCGTTGAATTAGTATAAGTATTTGTGCCGTGATTAATTAATATATTTTCACTTGGAATAGGTTGTTGAACGTATTGGTCCGTTGTCGGAGCTTCATCTTTGTTCCCCATTTCCGAATTAACAGTCGTAAAGTTCAATGCAAACCGTCTAGACATTGTACGTACGTATGTGCGAAGAGAACGATGTAGGGTGTACTATACAATATATGAGAGATAAATATTAGACCATCGCACCGCAAGAAATGAGACCAGTATTTAATACAGATGTATTGCTTGTATAGTATGGGAAGGGTGCACTTGGGCTGTCGCGCTTACGCGGGTCGACCATTTGGATGCATTTAAACTGTAGTTTTTTGGTGTGTTCTGAGCACGAGTATATAGCTGGGTCGGCCCGTTTCACTGTTCCCGAGTTGCATCTCTTTAGTTTGTCCAGTGGAAGATGATATGCATACACCTCGGATGGCGGGAATGCCAGTTCACATGTGTTGTTGTATGATTGCTCAGGTGCAACAACATCAGTCGCTGCAGTAGTCGTGGTGGCATCGCCACACTCTTCTCTAAATCGTACAATTTTCATGTACTCTTCGTATGTCATTGCAGTTGTGGGCTGTACCCATACGTTGGGATATACTCCTCCTTTTATCCACTTGTTACGCGAGTAAATCATCGAACGCGTGTTACCAACAGATTTCTGCACGGCAGGCGATTGTCCGCGTAGCTCTATGATTTGGTGGCAGGTGGTGGAGTTGGATATAACCCCTGTGGTTTGGCTAAAATTCACTGGATATATGCCTTTGAATCGTGTTCCATTTGGCGAGTTGTGCATGGTTTTGCCAATGTAGCTGGTTGTGCGGTGTCCTCCATGCAGAGTGAATCCATCTTTTCGGGTGTGAGGAGAGTTGACAATATTAGATTTGAGTTTCAATACTTGTAACGACATGAATCTGAATAAATGATATGTATTGTATTGTATTGTTTGTTTTCGTCTGTTTGTCTGTTTGACTGTTTGACTGTGTGTATACAATATACAAGTAATAAAATCTTGAGAACTAAGCTAGCCTAGCGTAGCGTAGCCTCGGCCTCGGCAACAGCACTAGTGCCAGATATGTCACATATGTGGTGTGTTATATGTGTGCTGCTGCTATATCTCTATTTCCTGCCTTTTGATAAGGTGAATCGAGAGAAGTAGGATGTGCGATTGTGTCCACGTTCGATGTCACCATGTTCATTATGAATGTTGTTGTCCATGTTTGGGTTGCTGAAACTAAACGGATCCATGAGTTCCTCTACGAATTTATTGATTTGGTGGGGGTTGACAATGACTGTTCTGTCTTTAGATAACCAGAATGGCATCCATCGTCGCTTTTTATGCTGTGCATTCTGTATTTCTTGTTCGAACATCTGGTCGATGACTGAGAAGGCGGACTTCAACAATAGGATTTCTCGCATAGTTGTTTTTTTATCCAGAAATAATTTTGTCAGATCTGCCTTATACGTGTCTGGAATAGCGTCAGGCCGTTGCGAGGCGAGTGCATTCATGTATCGAATCTCATTTTTCACATTTTTGAGATTGGTAGTGCATCGCTTGCGATGGTCTTCAATGCGTTTGATGATCGAGAAGATATTTGTGTTGTATATGACCGGGTAACGCAGCCGAATGGCTTCTGGTATGAGGAATCTATTCATCTCCTTAATCTCCATTATTTTCTTATCAATATCGGCCATTTTCTCTGTCATTTCCTCGTTCATGTTTTTTCTTTGTATGCTTCCGTTCTGTTTATTTTGTGTGACATCAGTCGTGTCAAAATCTCGAAACAGAAGAACTGCCCCCGATGTGAATTCGATACTTGTCTGTAGCTTGTCATATTGGTGACATGACATGGTGTGTGCTTCTGTTGCCGCATCGAGTTTAAGAAAGTTTACGATGCCGAGCAGAAATCCAATGACTGCGTTTAATATGGATAGCGTAATGGGGCCGTAGTCGTACATATCGACGGACCCCGCGAGCACCGTAGCAATAGCCGAGAGGCCGATGGCTGGTAACATTAGCATGTACAGGTGGTGTGCAGTGTATGTTTTTGCTTCCATGTATATGATTTTGTGTCCTTTGAGGTAGCTGGCAAGGATGTCTAATGCGGACGAGTATCGATGATTAAGTGTGTTATAGTATTTATCAATCTTTCTCTCTACATCGAGGTAGCTAAGTTTGGTAACAACAACATTTAGTGGTGGTATAGAACCAGGTGTGGAAGATATTGGCGGAAGAACATCATATCGAATGTATGAGTCTTCGCTGTATGTGTCACTGAGGTCACTTGGACTATCCACATCCTTGTAGTCATGTGCATGGTGGCCTACGCTATTTTCAGTTATAGTGTTTTTCTTTTTTCCATTGCTTTGTACTTTGCTTTGGGCTTTATCATTGACCCGCATTGATAGTCGTCGTGGACTTCTCGGGCTTCGAATCGCCCATTCTTGTTTATGATATGATTCTACTCCTGGTCGTGGTGGCAGTTGGTTTATCACAGAGTTAGAGTTATCGTCTGGATATGGGTCTATTTCTGAATATTGTTGATTTTGGAAAGTGTCATGCGTAGCTTCTGGGTATTGATGTCGTGGAGTCGATGCGTTTATATCTTCGAGGGGGTCCCGCAAGAAGTTTATTTTGTGCGGTTCCGCCGACTGAACGCCAACCACTCGTACATCAATATTGTCGATATATTCATTTATATCATGTTCGATGTCAAAGCTGTGTGCACCTTGACTATTCATAGTATTTATAGTATTCATAGAATTGTAGTTGTACTTAGGTTACATTAAAGTGCAGAGCAACATACTTATTTTGCAAATACAATGTACGGAACCATAGAGAGATAGAGAGATTACATTCGGCTGTCTAAAATAAATTGATTGGGTTAATGTGTCATTGTTTCTCTCTAAACATAATATAATAGACTACTCGTTGAAAGTAATAATTACTTGTATGTCGATTTTAACTGCATATAGTCGGACAATCAGTCATACAGTTGTTTGTGACGGTTCAATCATGCCGAACCATATTCCTCTCATACATTTAGCACAACCACGTCCATTTGATCTAGGGGACTGGGGTCAGTTCGTCGATATTGACACAACTAGTCAGTTTGTCAGTAAGCGAAATCGTGTAGAAAATTTGTCGCATGTACAAGTATACGGAAATAAGGTCACTCAGAAAATAAGCATGGGTTTTGACAATTCTCGATACAGTAGTTGCGACCGCAATCATTACTTAAATCGAACCCGAGATAAACACCCCGTTACATACGTGATAGGAAATCTCGTTATTCCAGTGGTGAGTTACATTGCATCCATATGGACAATGCAGAAGTCTGAAACGCCCAAACCCAGCAGGTCAGAATCTTGTCTTATGTTGTGCGACAGTGTTCAAAACCTATCTCCATCTTCGTATATGGATAGCATTGACGAGGAGAGTCAAGAAGATCTGACGCACGATGAAGAGTCTGAGTCTGACCCCACTTGGACGGGGTTGCTGCCTTATGCATCTACAATTGCGAGTAGTATAAACTTTCGACAATTATACCCTCTGAGAGTATACACTCTTGGAAAGCTGAGAACACGTCATGTAGCTGTAATGTCAATTGTATCGATGGCACTTTTCGTATTGTGTATGTAATTACAAAATTGAAACCCGATGTGTTATTTGACATGTTCGCAAAATACAATATACAATGACTTCTCCTCTCGAGACAGTCGATGCAGCTGCAGCTACAGCTACAGCTACAGCTACAGCTGCACATACGCCAGTATTGGCGAGCATCCCGCCACTGCATGCTGTCAGTATTCCCTTGAACGCCAATATTCACCTGTTAACATCGCGGTTCAATAACGCAACTTGGTTAGAGAATGAGATTTATCGCGAAAAAATGGGAATAGTCGGCTGCATATATGGAGCCCCTCTACAAGTGTCTCACAAAATAACGATGATGTCAAGTGCATATGTGATTGAGATGAACAACGAGACAAACAAGATAGAAGGCATTGGGTCCATACGGGTGTATCCGAGTTTCAGCGACCCGAAGGTTGTATATGCAAATAGAAACTATAACCGATATGTGTATAGCGGGAAATATCGGCTGGATAGAGAGACCTTGATGCGACACAATCCGCTTCTAATCGAGACGATTGAAAAGCTCGTGTTCACTGGAAAGACTCACATGAAGCGCGGGTCTGGTCTAACCATGCTATCAAAGAGTTTATTCACAGATAAGCGGAAACCCCCAGAAGTTCACTTGCTGAGCGATATCCGTCGAATATTTATAGATATATTCACTGATATCACACAAGAGCCATCACATGCGGCAAAGAACGCATAATCATAACATATAATATATAAATATATCTCTTGCAATAAGCTATAATATAGTTATATCTATATATATCGGACATACATACCTAAATTATATGAATACACCATCGACTCAACAACAGCAACGATTCGACTATAACGTAGACAATTATAGTCTTGCAGAATTAAAAGATATCTTTGGGATTACCAATGCTGATAGTATTTATATATCAAACGAAAAAATGAGCGATTTCTTTGCGTCCAGTGCACACAACCCTGCGATGCTTCGCTTTTTTCGTGCGGCACAGTCCAAGATTTTCCAGAGCCAGCAATATAACAATGAACTTGTGACAGATGAATATGACGACAACGAGTATGATGATGAATATTACGAGAACGACGATGAACATACACCCAACAATACTCGTCAGCAATCAGAGTCGAATAAGTCAGATACAGAGAGAAGCAATATGTTGCTCCCTGGCAACTCCATGGAGAAGTACTATCCGCCAGATTTGGTTGTAAACAATCATTCTGCAAACATGGGCCAGCCACTCGATGCTCTTGCAGGAGGCGATGGCGAAATCAATCCTCTGTTCCGAAACACATATCGTTGTGAGGTGTGTGTCGACAGTGTATTTAAGAAGTCAACTGAAAATGCCAGCTCGTTCACCGTATTTTTTCCGAAGCACATTGATAAAATTATCTCTATGCGTATGAAGGCAATCGAGCTACCCAATTCAATCTACAACATCACTGCAGTAGGAAATCGCAATCAAATGTATATCACCACTCGGAACTTGACAAACATCCCCGCTAGTGCAGCAGCAGCAGGAACGACAAGCACAATAACTGTTCCTCCTGGCGAGTACACCCTGCAGACTCTCTCTACCACTATAAATAACATTATGAGTAATAGTACAACTGGGATGCAATATCTCGTGTTCTCAATCAATCCTACTACTAAGCTCAGCATGATACGTGCAAAAATGAGTGCTGACCCGGGCCAGCCATTCTATCCTTATTCGACAGAGAATAATTCGACATACTCGCCCAATTTTGAATACACTGTATCGTTTCCGACTTACACCGCCAAGGCAGACCTAAAATCATGTGATACAAGTCCCACGGCAGGCACTGCACAAGAGATATTCAAGGACGGATTGGGCTGGACGCTTGGGTTTCGTAAGGCATCGTATAATGTCACGGTGGCAGATACATTCAATGATATAATATCACTACCCGACACGATACTTCTCTACAAGGCCTGTTTGCAGAGTGAGGCAATGTACAATGATAAGTTAAACGACTATGTGTTCGTGGACGTGAATGATTTCAATAATAGTCATGTTTCCGATGGTATTATTTCAAACACCCTAATTGGATATCTTGGCAACACGTTGTTTGCACGCATCCCTCTATCAACCGCCTCGAATCTGGGTCTACGGACATACATGACGGATTTCGAGCCACGTAGGGACTATTTTGGTCCAGTGAAGATAGATCGACTACATATGCGTCTTCTGAACAAGTACGGCGACCTGATTGATTTGGGTGGACAAGATTATTCTGCAATATTTGAGTTTATGGTGCGGTACGCTTAGTTACAATAGAAGAAGATACAGATGAATATCCTCTACGCCGAGTGTGCTTGATGTCAGGATGAAATGATACTCTCTTTATTTTGCGTGTATTATTTTCTGCCCGAGTGCCGTCGCCTGTCGGCATGTCGGCGTTTTTTTCGCGCATGAATAGATATATCGTATTTAGATTTTGAAACTGTGATATAGTTGGATAAATAATGGCATCATGTGCCAAATCCAACTGTCGAAAGAAACGATTCGTCATTGTTCCTGTTCCTGTTCCTGCTTCCCGAATAAATGCACGTAGATCTTCTGGGTCAATATCGATGTTATAAAGATAGCACTTAACCAGTCTATACTTTTTCTTGCCCACTCGATTTTTATCGTTGACTATCGATGCAAGTTCTTGCTGAGTGAGTATGTTTTTTGTTTCTAGGTCGACATCCTGTTCCGACACGTGAGTAATGGCATTGTCGTGGTCAATATATACAAATACTGCTTGTGTGCGATAAACGTCATCCTTGTAAAACTTAGCGTAGTCCTTATTGTGGGCTTCAATATCAGTAATCCATTTGGTGTCTAAGTCGAGAAAGTTAGTGTCGACAGTTGGTTCTAAATTGTCTAACTCGTCTAGAGTATGCGATGATGTGTGTAATAATAAATGTGATTGTGTATTTAATTCCATCATTTCGTCGATTTTCAAGTAGCAAATAAATGTATGGACGTGTGTGTATGTATGTGTCTATGCAGGCGTAATATGTAAAATACTATACATCTTGGATGTATAATATCTTATTAATTTAAACTCATAAGGTCTATAATAAGCAATCAGCAACCAGTAACCAGTAACCAGTATGTTAGTCGTAATCATCAAATGCATCATCGTATAGGATATCATCGCCCACTGCCGCAGACGTAGTTGCACCCCTTTCAATGTCTCTGTCGCTTTCGTCATCGATATCACTATCGCTGTAGTAATCCATATACTCTATATTTCTTACCTCGTGTCTTTCTGTATAAGACTCCTTTTCTTGGTCCACCTTTTCTGGATCTTGAGGTCTACAAATAGATGTGTCATTTCTTATGGGACGACGAACCGACCTACGTCCATATATGGGTTTATAACCGTAAATATTATCGTAGTAGTCGTATCCATACATTTCGATAAACTCATATTTATGTCTTCGGTGGATAGCAACAACTTTGTTCATTGCATGATTGCATATATTCGCATATGTCTCATTATCAAGAGACTGAATGTAATTATCATGTTCGTGTATACGTCGAAGAAAATCGTCTTTATGCGTAATAAGGGAAGACTTTTTAGGCTGTCTATTCCTTTGTTCAGTTCGCACATCATTTAGTGTTATCTCAACCCAACCAGCAGGTAAAGACACAACATTTGCGTCAATATCATTGCATATCTCGTCAACCTTATTAGATATGAGTTGTGAGAATGAAACAGTGCTGCTAATAGTAGGACTAGTTGTGCTTTTCTCTGAAGACGACGATGAGCTAAGACTAAGAGATGGGAAGTTGTCAGCGTATTTTGCTTGGTCGGGTCCAATGCAAGCACCGCCTGAGCGAGTGCCATTCATTGAAAATGCTTCCGAACGTCCTCGCCTAATCGGGTGTAGATATGGTTGTTTACAAGTACTACGTTGAGAAGGTTGCATAAATGAATTAGTAAATAATGGGATTACGATAACTAACTAACCTACTAGTATACTTTGCCCCGTAAAAGTAAGTTGCGAATGCGTGTGTGATATAACTGTGATAGTTAAACATATAGCCATGTATATCTTTATGCCTTTTGTTCTTAATACATATTTTACAATGCACCGTGCTGCTCAGGTGCGACTTGAGTTGACAGACCAAGACAAATATTTGTATGGAGTAAAAAAGAATTGCCCTTCCCCACAAGACAGTTCTTTTTATTCTTTTTATTCTTTTTATGGTTTTACTATTTTACATAACATTAAATATCATCAATATCAATGTCATCATCTCCCCCGCCGAATCCTCCAATAATGGAGGACGACTGGATAACTTTGGTTCGCTTGTCTCGGCTTTCTTTCTTGGCGGCTCCGCTCGACGCGGCCAACGGAGCGACTTTTATTGCGGGCGACTGCGAAGATGAATCGTCAGATTCATCCGAATCCATTGTGGCCATCTCTTCCTCTATAAGCCCAGCAGATTCCGCAACAAACTTGTCCATCTCTTCCTCTTCATCTGTAACAAACCGCAACAGATCGCTGCCAGGCACATCCTTGCTCTGGTGTGCACGCTCCATATCTCGCGACACAAATCCAGACCAGTCTGCACGAACCGTATTGCGTAGTCTGTCCTTATCACTATCGCGATACACCTCAAGCAAGTCACAGTTCTCTAGCTTGGTGCTGCCTTCGCGCATGGTCTCGTAGTCGCGAAGGCCGACAATAACCCATGTGCCTACCTGGATAATGTTGTCTCGCTTGCCGCGACCGCGAAACTTGCCGCGGATATGACACAGTCGTAACTTGCCATCCATACACATCACGTGTATATTCGCCCCACCTAATATTTTTTCTACATGTGCGTAAAGCTCAAGCTCGTTCTGTGCCAGACGCAGTGCAGTAGAGCTGCGATTAGTGACGACGTTCTTGCGAGCCTGACCCTTGTGCTTGCTTCCTCCAGTTGTGTTCTTCACCATTTTGAGTTGTTAATAAACCTATACGTTAGTTAAATTACTAATGTCGCTATCGCTGTCGCGTGTGCGTGTTGTTGTTGCATACAGATACTATGTGTATTTGAGGTTCAATTTGTAGTCAGGATGGACAGCCACAAGTTGAAAGATTCGTCACATAACGCCAACTTGAGGGGCACCACTCATGAAATATATAGACGACGGCGATGGCAAGTAAAAATGACCGCTAGGGCATTTTACGCAAGACACACATGTTTGTTTGTTTGTTTGTTTGTTTGTTTATTTGTTTTACTCGTCTTCTAGCACTTTCTCTGCAGCCATTTCTGCAACTTCCCGAGTGACATTGTTGATTAGGTCGCAGTCGGTTGTCCGCTTGAGATGATATTTGGTCTTGAGATGACTTGCAATCGAGCCTTTGGTGATGGTTTTCCCGCAAGTGCAGTCCACTTTTTCTGCACGACTCTGTAGTAGGCGGTCTCTGTGCTTCATGTAGTAGGCATCATTGCGGTCCTTCACCAGGTCCTTTCGTTCACGCTGGTACTGTTTAGAGTGCTCGAGCAGCTTCTCACGATTCTCTTGATATCTGATTTTGGCGTAGGCGAGTATCTTTTCGCGGTTGCGGTAGTAATGGCTATTTTGAGGTTTACGGTTCTTGTCCACTACTCCTACTCCATCATCATGGCACGCATTTGTATCTGTAATGCCACAATCGAGTCCTTTTCCTTTTCCTTTTCCAGGTCTTGATTTGACATTGTTGATACAGATGCGTTGGGGCTCGGGGTCGCAAGAATCAACCCGAGATAGCGCGGGGCAATTGTCGTCGGTGACACAGAAACAGTAGGAATATGTGTCTGATTTAAGGGATGTAGTAAGTTGTGTATCTCTGTAGGGCTTGGTGTCGAGGTTAGTGTCGTGTTTTGGAATGTCATCTTCTCGTCCATCTGCTGCATCATTTGAAACGAATGGAACTCTCTCATAAACACTCGTATCGTAATAATTATCACAATCACTAAAATGAATAGCAGGGTTAGAGCCGTAGTTCTGCAAATTGCAATGAGCCACAACATTCATTATTGAATTGATTGGGGAGGGCGGATAAAGTTCGTTGGTAATACCTAAACGGTTGGTTGTTAGTGCTAATTAAGATGGCCCACGATTGACGTTCAATTTATTAAACGTTCAATTATTTTCTACAACTATAGTATAACTCTTGTCGTGAAATGAAGAAGTCATTGTGTCGCGGAAAACAAACCAGCAACCCTAACAAATGCTCACGAGTCCGCGGGTGCAAGGTCGTCACCCGCAAAGGAAAGAAAATATGCCGCAAGAATCGCACTCGCAAGAATCGCACTCAGAAGAAGTAAATGACGCACATATATTAGGCGAACTGCACTAAAAATAAATAATTATGAACTAAATATACCTACCACTACAACGTGGCAGGTATATTATAATAATATACAAAACGCTCTCATTCGGGATCGAACCGAAGACCTAACGATTAACAGTCGTACGCTCTACCGACTGAGCTATGAGAGCCGAGCCGCACCCATGCGGCCTAATATAAAACATACAATGTTTTTAAGTTATTTACATAAAAATATATAATAAAATACATACAACCCCCAGCCTTCTATGGGAATCGAACCCATCACCTTACGCTTACTAAGCGTATGCTCTAACCAGATGAGCTAAGAAGGCAGCGATGCTCACACATACGCACATGGATAACCAACCACTATTCATCCATGATTTTAGTCCGAGTTACCTGATTCGAACAGGTGACCTATTGATTTCTTAACAACATATACAGAAATATATACGCGTACCACTACAGTCAATCGCTCTACCAACTGAGCTAAACCCGGTGTTATGTCAGCGAACACATTAATATTCATTTCAGATACTCGTTCCAGGGTGTACCGCCACACAATCCACATGCAAAACTAATAAGTTTGGATAGACATGCCCATGCTGTATTTAGTATTTACACAAATACATCAAATGTCTAAACAGGAGATTGTTTACCTGGGACTACTACAGCCAAGTGCATTCGCATACACTCACCGAATAATACAGACGAGTCCTGAAATGAATATTCTCGCCGTGGAGCCATGGGCAGCTATATTACTATAGTAAAAGTCTTTAAATATATTTTGACCGTTCAATATTTTAACCAAATACATTGACAAAACAACGAAATAAGAAAACAATAATTATCTGAAAAATATTGTGCAAATGATATAGAGTAGTCACAAGTATATAGCGTATAATATACATTACATATAACACACCAACAAATTAAACAAACATGTTCGCCACACCATCTATTGAATACGTATCCGCACGTGAACTCACCGAAGACACCGAAGACCCACTTCTAGACATCGACGCTCTTCTAATCGATGAAAACTGGCACATCCTTGCACGAGAAAAGAATCGAGCCATATATCGCAAAAAACACACAGATTACGACATCATTGATATCCAACACACTATTGAACCCAATGGTGGACATAGCTTTCATGCAACATTCCCACTAACAACATCCAGATACGCATTTGCAACCAATGTGCGTGGTGCAGTCAACATGTTTAATTTTACGGCAGATTTCATAGAACACTACGCCACCAAACACATATCATGCATTCAACATACATAAAACAGCAAAAATATAATATAGACCTTATTTTAATAGACATAGACACTCGCCATAATCGCCCTAATATAATATATACCACATGTTTGCACCTGGAACCATATTGTACACTCTCGGACGGTTTGGACCATTTATCACATTTATCATGTCACTGTTCATTCTAAATAACAAAAACCTCACCACACAAGCCTACATCGCAGGGATTATTATTGACACGATACTTAATCCACTCATAAAACTCACATTCGCCCAACGCCGTCCAGATAAAACAAACAGCACAACCGTTCTCAGTGCAGCGATCGATACATCCAAAAACCCACAAGACACAAACTTCCCAGACTCCTTTATAGAAAGTTCATTTGACGCACATCGTTACGGCATGCCATCTGGGCACGCACAAACATCGGGATTTAATCTCATGTACATATGGCTCGTCACGCACAACTACGGAATCACCGCAATATACGCACTATTTACAATCATCACATGCATCCAACGCGTTGTCGCGCGTAGACACTACGTTGACCAAGTGCTTATAGGAACAGTGCTAGGTGCACTAATAGCATACTTTTCATTTGTAGTGCTCACGGGAATACTTAAATCGCTTTAGCAAATTGCATACAAATATTTAAGATAAGGCCTGAACACACAAAATAATCATTTTTGCATGTTCAAATACATATAGGTAGGTACGAATTACCGTACTAATTTATCTAAATAGTATATATATACATATACATTTGCACGATGTTACTAACATCTTCAACACGCCGCCCAGCACGACTCAACATACAACACCAAGAACGACACACCGTCTCCGTGAACGAAACCACCAGTGCAAAATACGCACAGAACAAAGATAAAAACAGTGTCATCATGCGGTCAATAAACATTCCATCTGCGGCAAGTGATGCACGCCGACAGGCCGTACCTGCAGCTCACTCGTTGTCCAACATGGCGTTCTACTCTCGTCCACCGCTTTCTATTCCTGCCATCAAGCCCAGAGTAGCAAATGTTATTCTCGAAATCGGAACAAATGCCACACAAGAAAAAAACAACCCACGACCCATTCCTGCACAGTTATTCCCGACAACAAATAATAATATCACACTTGAAACCATGCCAATATTGTCAGCTGGACCAGAGTCGCGCGTATCTACCGATGCAAAGCACGAAGACCAAAAACAACAGCAACAGAAGCAAATCGAGAGACAAATACAACAACAGAAACAACTCGAGTTACAAATACAACAACAGAAACAACTCGAGTTACAAATACAACAACAGAAACAACTCGAGTTACAAATACAACAACAGAAACAGTTACATAATAACTATTTTGCATCGCCACGTACGCCGACAATCGAACACTCAAATAATGGCGTTATTTTAGTAACCACCGAGAAACCATCATCTCCTGATAAAATTGTCAATAGCGTACCACCCCCAGTATCCGTCGAGCCATGGAAACCCTCGTGGCTCAGATAAATGAAAAAACTTAACAAATAAGATTGAAACACTTTACGCTGTGGATATTCCCATATTTTACGTATTTACACCTGTATAATAAAAACATATTTACATCTTTTTATTATAATTTACATTATCTTCGCATTTTTTTTGTTACATGGTTAGAGTGATATATAATCATGATTACACCATTACACCACAACAATGTTACGACCACATTATAACATTATACAATGTTGATCTTCACGTAAGCGGAACCAGCCTCGTTCTGAATCATCACGAAGTTCTTCTCAGTTGCCCAGTTGGCACCAAGAATAGTAGTAGCACAAATATCCGTTATGAGTCTTTGGACATCATGGGCACCCACCTTGGCCTTTGTGGTGACTCGGTCACTCACCACGGTGCCGTTGCCGCACATATCCAAGTAGAATGCCTCGGTATTACCAGCACCTGCGATTGACACAGGTGCCATCTGGATCATAGCACCAAACAGAATCGGTGCTCCATTATCGTCGAATCTGAGACTGGCAGGGTTCAGGGTGTAGTTGATGATAGGAGTGCCGCGAGGAATGGCGCAGTCGGCGATAGCAAGATTGGCACTGGATGGCTTCACTCCTAGATTTTGTGGGAACGTCCAAAGACCAGCTGCATTTTGAGTTGCAAATGCATCTGCTTCCGATCCCGAAGGTGCATCCGGGTAGGTGTGATACTTACCATAAGTAGTGAATCTGGACGACTCGTTTTCACCGTATTTCCAGTTGGTGTGCACAGCGACAACGTAGGCCTTGCCATTCTGAAGACCAGTGATCTCCTTGGAGAATGGGTCCGCAACGTTGGCTTCGGTGTATGAAATGGCGTATGAAAGACGAGAAAGAGCTCTAGCATTGGTGGCGTCTGAGCCTAGAGTGTTCAATGACATATCATACAGGTAGATCTGGTAGCCATCAAGGATGGGGGCTTCCTGGTTAGGATCAGCAACACCATCAGTCTCGGGCTTGTTGAAGTTAATGGTAATCTTTCCATCACCGTCTACTACTTGTAGGCCACGAACCTCGTCGGTTGCAGTGCCTGACATAACAGGACCGGGCAAGGTTAACACGGTCTCGGCACCCAGAACACTTGCCCCGTTCTTGTTGTAAGATGCATTAGCCTTTTCGGCAGTATTAGAAGTAGTACCCACATTGGCCTCAGCACGGATAGTCACTCTAAGAGGATATCCAGGGATGCAGGGCGCAGGATCACTAGTAGCACCACCCACATTGGTCAGTTGAAGTTGTCTGGTCGCCAGGGCGGTAAGACCGCTGGTGGCCGCATCGAGCACATGGCCATTGTTCGCGCCGCTGGCATCCTTACCGAACTCGCGAAGAGTTCTGAACACACCATTGACGTTCTGCTCAACCTTT
>OCVQ010001256.1_pt1 | contig 19993 bp, 40 predicted proteins | sample 1539061 | NCBI WGS metagenome assembly OCVQ01 (sample SAMEA3355526, study PRJEB22509) | marine metagenome | biome: marine; feature: river plume; material: water | place: USA | collected 2010-08-08 | depth 0.5 m | reverse complement strand
ATGCATTATATTCAAAGCTAGTACCAAGCACGGGTAACGCTGGGACAATGGAAGGAGAGATCCTCCGGGCTATTAATAAAATAGTGTATCGCTATTATAATGATGGAGACCGATACTTCGAAGGATATGGATGTGAGACAGCAGGACCATGCCATGCATTTCTTGTTGATGACACTCCGATCGGAAATAGTTTAAAAGTTATATTTGAGGTTGCTGAATTGAGTCTGAACTCAAAGTTATATGAACAGGCTTTAGATCTAGCATTAGAGAAAGTACTTGATTTCATTGAGTCCAAAGACGGAAAATATGAAGTGTCTGATGTTGATATGCTTAATTCAGAATCTCATTTTGAGGAAGAGGAAGAGGAAGATTTGTGTTGGGATTGTGATGAGCCAATTAATTGGTGTGAGTGTGAATAACTTTTTTAAACAAAGTTAGCAAAAGATTAGGATCCTAATAGAATAATACTTATATTTATATAAATTAAAAATTAAGAGATATGGTAAAATTTTGGACATTAATGAGTGGTACTAGTTATATAGCTAGTATAAGTAATCCTTCATATACACGCAATCCGCTTTGTGCCGTTGCATATGACAGTATTAAAAAGGCTGACATTGCTGCTAATAGATGGAAGAGAAAATATGGTTTGCCTGTAATGGTGCATGTTATATTGGAACACGACGTGGTCCGGTACCAATTACAAGACGACTATGAAGACCAAGCACATTCTGCCTTTTATTCAGAAAATCTATAAAAAGATTAGGATTATTGAAATAAAATGCTTATATTTAAGTATATTAAAAATTAAGAGATATGAGATTAAATGGAGGTTTATTAAGTGAAGGAACATCGGAATGGGTAAGATTAAGACGAGCATGGAAAAAATGGAATGCATCTTGCCACCCAGACGATCGTATTGATTGGAATGAATTCTTAGAAGAACACTCAGCATGAAACAGACAGCAACTAGCACAACAGATTGGATACGGCACTGGGATGGATTCAATTATGAATTATACCTAGCTATCGTTAAAGCAAAACAATTGTAAAAAACTTTGCAAAAGATTAGGAATATTGAAATAAATTTCTTATATTAATAAAAAAAAGAGATATGAACCAGCTACGAAAAATTATCATGAACCCTGTTACCGGAGTTGTAATAATGGGATTAGGTGCAATATTATTGATGGGAGGTAATGACTTAGGTGTCTACTTACTTATGATTGGATTTGTATCTACAATTTAAATTAAAAAAAGTTACTAAAAGATTAGGATCCTAACATTATTATCCTTATATTTAAGTATTATTAATTTAAAACCAAAAGAGATATGGCAACCAGAAGTAGAATCGGAATCATTAATGCAGACAAGACAGTATCATCTATATATTGTCACTTTGACGGCTACCCGCAAGGAAACGGTCAAACCCTATTAGATCATTTCACAACAAAACATCAAGTACAAAAATTAATAAACTTAGGTGATATTAGTTTTTTAAGACGAAGCACGGAACGTCCTCTAGGACATAGCTTCGACAGCCCAGTCCCGGATTGCACTGTGGCATATGGGAGAGATCGAGGAGAAACTGGCGTCGACGCAATTACCATGGATTCATTGCAAGACTTTTTCGAAAGTGATTTTGAGGAATTTGGATACATATTTGATCCGGAGGCTACGCGTTGGATGGTTAAGGCACAGCATAGAGAAGACCGCACAGTTAGGGATCTGTCAGACGTATTAGAGTCAATAAATAAATTTTAAAAATAGTTGGTAAAAGATTAGGAATATTGAAAGAAAATCCTTATATTTATATAAATTAAAAAATGAGATATATGAACAATTTAGTTATTACGAGTACGAGAACGTTTTTAGAGGATAGTTGTATCCGAGTAAAAGGCAAAGTAGAAATTAACAATATTAAACACAAATTTGTGGTGGAGACAGATGAGGGGTCTCTAATACATGTTGAGGGAGTTGATACACAATTATTGCCACAACTAGTTGAAGCAATATTAGAAGTGGACCCGGATTTAGATTGTTTTTTGGAGTAAAAAAAGTTTAAAAATAGTTGCTAAAAGATTAGGACTATTGAAATAAAATGCTTATATTTAAGTATTAATAATTTAAAACCAGAGAGAGATATGGAAACCACTAATCAAATTGAGAAAGCATTAGAGAAAAAAGTAAATGCTGAAATTAAAGAAATTGTAGAACAGTTTACAAATGCATGCAAAGCGCTTGGAAGCAAATATGGAGCACATGTATTCCAGGATTTAAAACACAAAGATTCTAGCATTACAACTCTGAACCCTGAGGAATTTAAAAATATAATATTCAATTCCTTACAGAAAAAATATGGACCCTCAATGCTTAAAAAGAAATCTGAGGAGCTAATAGCCAAATTGGATTTAATTTAAAAAAAGTTGCTGAAAAGGTTGTTTTATTGAAAGAAAAACCTTATATTTATATAAATTAAAAAGATAAGAGATATGGCAAAGAGTAACAAGAATTCAGGATTTTATAAGCAAGACGCAGTCCTAGGGAGATTTAGAGTAGAGGCAAACCGCCCACAACAAGTTAATGCAGTAGTAGCTCAGGCATTAGAAGCCGGCAAAAAACGTCAGGCTTACTTAGAAGAAAGAGCAAAGACACAAGTTCCAAGATTTGTATTATGATGTATAGTATAATAGGAGTGTGGCGGGGTATGCCCGAAGAGTTAGACACTGCGGAGACAAAGCAAGATGCAATGTTCCTGGTGCGAGAGTATAGAATGGCATTTGGAAGTGAATGGAATATTAGTATAAAAAGAAATAAACAATAAGTTATATGGCAAAAATACACGTAAGCAACGGCATCGTGCCGACTAATGTATCGAGTGTTAATCGTTACATGAAAGAAGTTAAAAAGGCAAAACCCATGGCCCGTGGCGTTGAAGCACACTTAATCCTTCTAGCACAGAATGGAGATCTCAGAGCTAGAAACAAACTCATTGAATGCAATTTGAGATTTGTAGTACAGGTAGCTAAACAATATCAAGGGATGGGTGTTCAATTTGAAGATCTAATTGGCTTTGGTAATATTGGATTATTTGAAGCACTAGAAAGATTTGATAGTACCAAAAAAGTTAAATTCATTACATATGCAGTCTGGTATATACGAGCAGAGATTAACAAGGCCTTAAATGATTTAGGTCGGGTTGTTAGAGTCCCTTCACATAAAACACAAACCGAAGTGCAGACCATAAAGTCAATACATGCTCCGGTAGGCGAAGACGATGACTCTGAGACATATGCCGATCGTTATTTACAGAGTCCAGTTGAAGCTAGTGATCGTGAAGTGAAAGATTTAGGTTTGGATCTAAAACGAGCAATTGCTCAACTCAAACCCAAGCAAGCAAAAGCTCTTACATTGTTTTATGGGATTGGTATCGAGTATCCACAATGCATGGAACAGATTGCCGAAGTATTATCAGTGACAGGAGAGCGAGCTAGACAATTGGTTAGACAGGCAGAGATTGAGATAACTAAGGTACCGGGTATAAAAATGCTAGAACAATATCTTTAAAAAAAAGTTAACAAAAGACTAGGACTATTGGATTATTATCCTTATATTTAAGTATATTAAAAATTAAGAGATATGTATAGTTTAGATGTAAGTTATTTTGTAGAAGAGTTCGACACGATCGAAGAGTTAATTAATTATGTTGTTCAGCGCGGGATGGATCCGAATCATGAGATTACGCGCGATGGTCGACCTACCGGAGAGCAGGCGATAGAGTTAATGCAATTTTAAAAATAGAGTTATGACAGAATTAATGAAACGACAGATTCGAGAGTTATTGAATCAAGTAGAAGATTGTAGTGATAAATCATTGGCAATGCATTATGTCACCGATCGATCGGAGTTTAGGGGATTGAGTGCGGTAATGAGACTGATGCTCAATTTAATGACAACGGGACAAATGGATGACTTTGTGATACATGTTGCTGAGTTTACCCGCAATCAAAGAAAACGAGGATCTGCAACGGCTGACCTACTCCGGGATATACAGAATACTAGAGGATTCAATTAACAAACAAAGTTTAAACAAAGTTACCAAAAAGGTTGTTTAATTGGATTATTATCCTTATATTTATATAAATTAAAAAGATAAGAGATATGACAAAGACCGTAGTAAATTTTTTAGGAGAAGAGTTGACACCAGTATTGAACCGTTACGTTAATGGCCAAACCGCTATTCAGTTACTAGATCAAGATGGTGCACCATTCATGATGGCATCCGTAGCACACGATGTTAACATAGACAACGATTGTGTTATCATTAAGAATTATAGTGAGAATGAGGGAATCATGGAAGCTCTTATCGAAGCTGGGATTATTGAGAAGCCGTTCTGTGAGATTCCAACCGGGTTTGTAACTTTATATGTTGCAGAGCTTTGTGATATCGATTCGACACTAGATCAGAGAATTTAAAACAAAACAAAGTTAACAAAAGACTAGGAATATTGAAATAAAATGCTTATATTTAAGTATTAATAATTTAAATGAGAGATATGCAATTAACGAATGTTTTTAAACCAGTAAGAGTAAAAGGCCGGATTTTAGCTAAGAATGTAGTAACCGGAGAGATTGCCGGGAATGGGATGATTAGAGATACTCAACTCAGAACCGCAGAACGTAATCATGAATTATGTATTGTGTCAGCGTCAGGTCGGGTAACACGAATCCCAGCGGCTGAAATGGGTATTGTGCCTGAGAAAGCACCAAAGCCGAAAATGTCATTTATGAATGCTAAGTCAGAGATCGACCCGGCAATTATGTTTGCCAATATTGAAAGACTTACTAAAATGGTAGGCAAAGGCATTCAGCCTAGTTTGGTTATAACGGGAAGTGCTGGGACAGGCAAGACTCACCTAGTAAAGTCGACCCTAGCTAATATGGGATTGAGAGAGAGTTTCGAATTTGTTCACTTTAAAGGTCGAGCTACCGCAGCTGGTTTGTTTGTGACATTGTATGAGAATTGTGATAAGATTGTGATACTAGATGATTGTGATAGTGTATTCAAAGACGCAGATGCTGTGAATATATTGAAGGGTGCATTAGACAGCTATGACACAAGATCGATATCTTACCTTACCACTAAGCCGTTGAAAGATGAGTTTGGATCTCACCTGCCACGCACATTTGAGTTTACAGGTAAGATTATATTCATATCCAATATTGCTCAGAGTAGTTTAGATGAGGCGATTCGTAGCCGTAGCTTTGTAGCAGATGTTGATTTGACTAAAAAGCAAATGTTTGCTAGAGTGGAGCAACTAATGGATAAAATGGAGAGTAGTATCCCGACTCCGGCAAAAGAGCAAGCATTAGAATTGATGAAAGAATTGGAGGCTGAGTTTGAAGGGGTAGACATTAACCTCAGAAGCTTTATCAAAGCAGCTAGAATTTGTGCAATGGGATTTGACGATCCCAAGATGATGATAGCAGAACAGATCATCGGCGCAGTATAAAAGATCATATCTCGAAAGGGGGTCGGGTGGTTCCGGCTCCTTTTCTACTGTAAAAGAAATCTTGGAAAAGATTAGGATCCTACAAAAATTATCCTTATATTAAAGTACAGTTTCATGGTCCGCAGGGTCTAAGATTAATCAAAATAAAGTTACCAAAAAGGTTGTTTTATTGGGAGAAAATGCTTATATTTAAGTATATTAAAAATTAAGAGATATGAAATTAGATGTAACGATTAACTTTAAGAATGGATATGATGCAATTACCTCAAACGACTCGAGAGCAACCGGCGAGAAGAATGACTGTGTGGTGAGAGCATTTATGAATGCATTCGATGTTCCTTATAATGGAGCTCATAGATTTGTAAGCAAACATTTCGGTAGAGAACGTAGACAGGGTACTAGTAATACCGCTGGCAAGTTAATGAAGATGACGACTAAATTGCTTCCTAATCTGAATGGCAAGAAGGTTATTCATATAGGGTCACATCCTAGCAAAGGCAGAACATATAGAAAGCAATTATTGAATATGCAGTATCCTATATATAAAGAGACAATCGTAGATGGGGAGTTAATCAAAGAGAAGACATATGCCGGCTATACCGTAGGCAAGTTCATCCAACAACATCAGACAGGTACATTTCTATTATTAGTATCTAAGCATGCATTGACAGTTAAGGACGGTGTTATGCTAGACAATGCGAATCACAATGATCCATTGCTTGTCAATCAGAGAAGAGATCAACGAAGATGTGAAGAAATCTTTCAGGTAAAATAAATGTAAAATAGTTCGGAAAAAATTAGGATCCGAACATAATAAACCTTATATTTATATAAATTAAAAAGATAAGAGATATGAAAAAAGCAAAAGAAGTTAAGTACGGAATTGAAATTACGAAGCCATGGAGCAAAGAGATGTATGCTCATAACGAGGAAGTGATGGATGAGATCTGTGACACGGTATTAGAGATGTGGGAAGAAGCATATGGAATGGCTGAATCGGATTTTGAAGATGACTTAGAAGAAGATCAGCAAGGAATGTTGTTTTCAGAATCAGATTGGAGCAATGCCAATGAGAAAATGCAAGACATCCAGGATGCTGTGACACGGATTACATATGGTAGTGGATTTGATGTAGAAAATGTGCAAGACGCCTTGTATAGAGAGTTAGACTATATTAGAGAAACTGCATATAGGGCTAAAGAAGTAGCTGAAGATTTAGGGTTAGAGTTAGAAAAAGAGATAATCGGCTTTAAATAGTCGGTTATCTTTTCTCAAACAAAGTCATTAAATGATTAGGATTATTGGGAGAAAATGCTTATATTTATATAAATTAAAAAGATAAGAGATATGACAATCAAAGAGACCCGTGACGCATTAATGACAAAAAACAAATTAAAGTTTAACATCAAAGGTATTACCGAATACCAATGCATTGACAAAGAGACAAATGAGTATGCAAATGCTCCAAAGATATTCACAACACATAGCTACGGAAAGGATAAGCAGACAACATCAATTTGCTGCAAATATGGTTTACAAGGAATGAACATTAACAAGTTCGGGCCTAGCTCATTCACAGTATATAGTTTTGACTTATTAGGCAACAGAACCAGAAGCAGAGTTAAATACGAAGATGTAACCATTGTTACGGATTAGTACTAGAAAGTAAAGAAGCATATATATAACAAGCAAACCAATTAATATACACATATGACAATAGAAAAAGATTTATTAGAGTTTATAGGGGCAGAGTTAGAATCTCTTAATCGTAGCATTGTAGCTACTCCAGATACCAGAGCACAACTAGAAAGCTTTGCCAAAGCCAATCAAGGTAGCATGGACATAGTATTAATGCAGCAGAGTATTCAATTCGGATACGTGATGGCATTGGAGGCTATACAAGATCAAATAAGCAAACAAGTAATCACACAATAACGAAGAGATATGAACCAAGAAACAAAAGCAGCAATGGAAGAAGGCTATGACATGATAGTAGAGTTAATGGACTTTATCATCGACAGCCGCTTACCAAGATTGGAGAGCAGACCGATACTCAACGACGCACGAGGTGTGTTGGATTTAATTAACGACGAACTATATAAAACCTTATAGACATGAAGACAACATAGCAAATAGCAAAAGGCATAGGATGCCACCGACCCATATATATAAGCACACAAGCATTGGGAGTCTAAATATCATAGGCTCCTTTTTTACTGGGTATAAGCCCCCCTATAATAGCCCCCCAGGGTCACCCCCAATTAGCCCCCCTGTTATTAGGGGATAGCCCCCCATGGTTTAGGGGGGTGGGGGAGGGTTTCATTAACACCCCGTATAGCCCCATCTAGATGAGGGCATATAACCTGTTTTCTTACCGAGCTAAGGATTTTTGCTATATAGGTGCTCTTTATTGGATATACGTGCGTATATAGAATCTAGTAGAATCATACTACACTATATTTATATTAAAGAAACCCAAATAAGGAAAAAACAATGAAAAACAATTTAATTGATCAAATGTATCGACTCGGTACTAAGAATTTAAAAGAAGGAATCAAATTCCCAGTTAATATAGAAGATATAGAAAATGGCGCTGTTGGAACATTACGTCAGCATGATGACGGCAGTATTACTATACAGTTTCCTAAAGGAAACATTGTGTTTAAAAATAATGTGTATGTCCCGACGACATCTCCTATGGGATAAAACCCCTTTAAGGAAATCATGATAAAATTAAAATCACTATTTACGGAACAAGTGCAACGTGGAGGAATGCAATGGCCATTGAAGAAAGCATCTGCAACGGGCACAACTACAATTACAGGCTTACAACTAAAACAAGCAACAATTAAACGAGCAGGCATGTACGTTGAAGTTTCATTCGGTCGCGATGATATGGAGGAATCATCATATGCTGATCTAGATCTCAATGGAACGTGTGACATACTGCTTTTCATGAAAAACGGTAAAATTAATTACAGTAATGCATATTGCGTATCAGAAGAAGGACGCGATTATCCAGAAATGCAACGATTTGTAGAAGAACGGTTAAATTTACCCGCTGCGCCAGACACTAGCAATTTTTCACAAGACATATTAACAGCGTTTAAGAAATAACTATGCCACACTCCGTCTTTATACGTCACACATACATATATAAATGTAGCTCAAAGTCGTGTAATGGAGAATGGAAAATCAATGAAGCGGCCGATTCCGAGACGCTGAATTGTCCCCATTGTGGTAAACGAGACAACATACAGTACGTATTAAAAGACCAAAGAGAAAAAGCAAGGAACAGATTCACATGATTAAACTCAAAGACATATTATCAGAACAAGCTTTTCTTGGATTAGCTAGCACATCGCCAGCAGCTGCTCGTACCGGTTTCAATTTAAGCAAAGGTAGCGGCGCCAAGCCAGGGGGTGGTCGATTCGGCCAGCCCGAAGTAGACGATGGTGGTTTTAGTTTCGGCTCTGCAGAGCGCGAATACTACCCCCAAGAAAAAATACAATCGTTATTCGATACTGCTAAAACGTGGAAATCAACAACGTCGGATTGGCAATCTGTAAAATCCATTGCATATGCAATGCGTGATGAAATGTCTGGCGGTGGTTATGGCGACACGTTGCAATTCTTGAAAAAAATTAAAACCAAACCACAATTAGCAGCACTCGTTAAAAATTTTGTGTTTAATGGAGATGATTTATACGATTGGCTAAGCGCTGAGTATTTGATGTCATGGGATAATGTAGTCAAAGCTTTGTCTGCATTTAAAAGTGATATGCCGCAAGGTACCAATACCACTATCTGGGCATGATTAAACTCAAAGACATATTAACGGAACGTAAAGCCTCCGAATCTAAAGCATTTAAAGCGGTAGAAGACAATCTGCAACACATAGCATATCAATTTGCGGAAATCAATCCTAGATTCCTAGGAAGCGGCTATTGGGGTCGGGCTTATCAAACTGACGCAGGTCGTGTTCTCAAAGTGACTAGCGATCCACAAGAAGTAGCTATTGCATCACGATTCAAAAAATTATCGTCACGTCCCCACATAGTAGGAATATACGATGTGCGTCCAATAAAACGTGTCACAATACCTTTTGGGAGTGATGGCCGAATTCATGACGTGTTTCCTGATGGGTATTATGTTATTCATATGGATGCGGTAACACCTTTAGAATCGTATAAGGATGGCAAAATAGCCGAGGTGTGGGAAAAACAATTTTTACATCGTATGTTTTTACGAGAAGATTTAACTGATCAACAAATACGTGATCGATTCGATCGCATTGCTGAACATTATGGTGTTTTCGAAGATTACGATCGACTCATGGATCAACGCAAAAAAATACTGCAAGATGCTAAAGCGGTAGGACTTAGTGTAAGTGAAGCACACTCCGGCAACGTGGGATTCAATCAACATGGTAATTTTGTGATCTATGATATGCAATCTAAACGATATGCGGATAGAAGCGGACCGAATCCTAATAACTTGGGTCGACCTGTAGACTTAACGCCTGACGATATGAAATACGATTGGACGGGTATCATGGATGGTGTATGACCCTGAAAGGGCGTACTAGCGTTCTATTTACAACGTACTAATAAATTTTATTAAATAAAGGATAAACATGATTAATTGGATTAATAGCTTTAAAGCTGGAAACAAGAAGGCAAAGTATTTTTTGGAATTTAGAATTGGTACTGTTACGGTGCTTGAAATTAAATGGGAAGCCAAACGATTTAGATTTATGATATTAAATCTAGGTTTTGAGGTATAATGATATTTATATAAAACCCTTAAAGGAAAAAACAATGAAAAACACATTACGAGAAAATATGAGAAGATTCGGAACCAAGAATCTCAATGAACAAATTGATATGGATTTAACTAAACTTACGCCACTACGAAGTCATATGTTAAAACTAATACAGATTGCTAGTCAAGATGCGAATGTATCGCGCGGGTTTGTACAGGAATGGGATTATTTAACTGACGATATAAAAAGTGCATTTTCATCAATGAATATTAATAATTTAGTTGAATTATTTACAAAGATGAGTACTGACACGACGTTTATGAATTGGTTTATAGATTCCATGGAATTTGAAGATCAATTTAAACCAGGAGTTGAAAGAAAAATACAAAACGCATTCGAATATATTAATGAACGATTGAAAAAATTACAAGGATTATCAGTTCCTGCTCCTAATGTAACTGAAAATATTATAACATTAAGTGATCCATGTGATAAGAAACAAGGTCAAGAAAAAATTGATTGTATAATCAAAACAATTTTAGAGACTTCACAAGATCTTATAGATTGGATAGCTAAATATGAAAATATGATGGGTAAAACTAATAGATATGATTCTACTGAAAACGACTATATTAATAAACAACGAAAATAAAATTATGAAACTAAAATCACTATTAGAAGGATATGCGTGGGAACGTAAATCAGATGGCTCTTTGCCAACACTTGCAGATGCAACTGCAAAGCATGCATCTAATTTAAAAGAACAAAGTGATGATGACATTCCCGAAGATCCGTTTGAACCAGGTGGTCATTATTATATACCACCGGGTGATGATGATATTGCAGGAACAGATATCGGTGATACCGCAATTAAAAATACTACAGTATTATCAATTGAAAATAATAGATGTGTATTTGTTGTAAGTGTAGGAGCAAATGATAATTCTATAAGACTTATTCCTGATGGTGCAACTCATGATTATTTAGCAAATGTATCACCAGGTAAAATTCAAGACGTATTGCATAAATTTTGTGAACAAAGTACTGGTATAAAGTTTAGTCCCGTTTATAATGATGCCGGTGCTGGATATGCATTCAAAATTGATATGTATTCAGTTGCTGACAAAATTAAAAGATACTAAACCTAGTATTAATAATTTCTTAATAATAACATAATCCAATTTTAACGATTCTGTTTAATCATACTGATATTTATATGTATTAACTTATATATAAGAATAATTCAATGGAATTCGTTTTAACAATAACAATCACTACAATATCACCGATACTATTAATAACTCGCCAGATAATTATAGATAGAAAAGAATATTTTAATTTTTACAATCAAAATAGATATTAATTTTTATTTTTGTTATTTATTTTATATAATATTATTATGAAACCTATTGCAGTTACTCAGCAAGAAATTAAAGATGCTACCCGGCCCAATGTATATCGAAATCGTAAAAAATATACACGCAAGAAGAAACACCATGATAAATTGGACTAGTTATATTTATATATAAATAAGTTAACTATATGATACGTTTAAAAACCATACTATTAGAAAATGAAACTGATAACAGTAATAATGCATTATTTATAGGCGATTCACAAACAACAGGTAATAGTTATGCTAATATATTCAAACAATCGTACAAAAATTATAATGTAGATATTGATGCAGTTACTGGTCGTAATACGTCTTCCATGTTAGATTCTTTGAAAAATAAGGATATTAAAAAATATAACGTTATAGTTATCATGGGTGGTGGTAATGATGGATGGAGAAAAACACCAGATAAAGCAGTTAACAACTTAACTAAAATGTATACATTAGTTAAAAGTGCTAATCCTAATGTTAAATTAATAGCTATTACAAATCCAACAAAAACATATCATGAATCACCAGAAAAATATCCTTCTAATGATTCTATAGCAAATAACATTAAATCTAGTAGTACTCCTGATTATATTATAGATGCTAATAGTTTAGATGTTTCTAATTTTAAAGATGATAATATACATTTAAACAGTCGAGGGCAAAGTTGGATATACAATAAATTAATATCTAATTTAGATAATATAAAAGCAACACCATTAGATCTAGATACCATAGAAAAACAACAAGGATTACAATATGGTGATCGAGGCACTGCAGTAAAAGATATGCAGCAACACTTAATGTATTTAGATTTTAGTGTAGGTCCTAGAATGGATGATGGAATATTTGGACCATATACTAAAAAAGGAGTAGAATCATTCCAACTCAAAAATGATTTATCTGTTAATGGTGTATTTGATTCTGATACTAAATCTAAATTAGATGATTTAACAAAACAAGTTCCAGACGATCAAATTCAATATAAAATAGATAGTTTAAAAAAATCAAAGTCTAAAAACATTGATACTATAACTAGCAATATACCATATGACAGTGACACTGTTAAAAAATGGGATAACAGTGTTATTGATGCATTAGACATAGCAGCATTAGATTATAATATACCTAAAGAAATATTATATACAATAGCTAACATTGAATCTACTGGTAATCCTAATGCTAAAAATAAATCTAGTGGCGCCTCTGGATTATTTCAAATTATGCCTAGATATTTTAACGATTATGGAGTTAATAAAGACACTGTATTTAATCCTTTTATAAATGCAGAAGCAGCAGCTAAGAAAATAGTAAAGCGTATGTCTAAAATCAATAAAATTATTAATAGTAATGATCAACGAAATATTGGTGCTTATATTTATATGGCTCATAATCAAGGTTTAACTGGATTTGAAATAATATATAAAGCATGTAACTCGTTTTCATCGATGAGTGCAGAAAATGCATTAATACAAGCTGCTAAAGAAATTGGCTGGACAGAATCATTTGGAAAGAAAATATTTAGAAACATGAAAGGCAATGGTAAAGATACACCATGTGCGTTTATAGAAACGTGGATTCGTAAATATGATCGTAATCGTAAAAAAATATCAAGTAAATTATGAGACAATTCGAACAACACCCATTATATAAAAAAATACTCCAAGAAGAAATTTCTAGGGCTAAACATTTAATGTTTGAGTACAATGAAAAGGAGATATGGAATACCTTGACTATGACTCAACGTGAAGATGCACTATTAGCAGTCGATGGAGATATGGGGCCGGATTTTGCAGATGAATATTCTGAAGCAGAATGGCTTGAAATTCCTGATGCTATTACTAATCGAATCGATCTTCGCTCATATAAACAAAATGATTATGTAGGAGCCGTTAAACGAAGTGCAAACACATACCAACGAGGAATTTATAGTATTATTACAGATACATCTAGATTTACCAATACAAAAGAAATGCAAGAATATGTTGCCAAGATAATTGGTACATCTGCTTCTAATTTATCAGCATTACAGACAGCATTAGTAAATTACTCAAAAACAAATCCAGGTAAAATGATGCAGTTTAATGTTGACGTACAAAAAATGTCTAAAGGACATGACACTGGATATACACCCAATATGAAAACAGATCCTAACTTCAATCCATTAGACGTAATACGTAAACCAGGTAGTAATTGGACTGGTGATTAATTATGCAGCAATTTGTTCCTATAACAATTATAACTATTAATAGTGATATTAAAACTATATTTATTAATATTAACTTAATACATAGCATATATCAGTTAGACTCTAATGTAATAGTAAAAATGACAGATCATAAAAAATATACTATTCCAGATACAAATTTACAAGTATTTATGGATCGTTTTAAACGATAACATATTTATATTAAATAAGGTTTATGATGACATCTAAAGAAATATTTGAAGAGTTGGAACAGTTGTGGAAATCATTTGAAGATAATCATAATAGATTTTCTGATAAGCAAGTTAAAGCTGCAGGTGTAAGAGCGAGAAAGTCAATTAATGAAATTCGTAAATTAGCTAGCAAATATAGATCAACTCAATTAACCGAATCGAAGAACATATGAGTATTAATTTAACAAATATCATTCAAACCACATTAACAACTATGTTAATGGAACAACAACAAACTGAGCCAGATACTGCAGTTGATGTATTTACAGAACCACAACAAAGATTTTTATCATCATTTGCTAAAGCCGGATCACAACACTTAGGCATTATTTATTCTGTATCTGATATTGGTATACGTGAGTTTATTGCTAGATCGGGAACTCAATATAATTGTACCCCAGCTGTATTACTTTCATTGGTTAGAGGTAAACATATTAAAATTGTTCCATATACTGGGTATGGTAGAAACACTGATTATACATTGGAACTTAGACTACCATTAGATGCTATAGAAAAATATAAAGATAAATTTTCTGACAAAAAACCTAGTGCGGATGCGTCTGGCACTGATATGGAAGGTGCCGAACCGTTACCTAGTGGATTAGATTTAGCACATGTAATTAAATATGATGATTTATTAAAAGAATCAACAAAGATAGCAAAACAATTAATTGATGAATCATCAAAAAATAAAAAAAAAAGTTCAAAAGAGAACGAGATAGAAATTCATTTAGATAAATCTAGAATACTTTCGAGAGTACCCAAAGATTTTATATATCACCTAAAACGTGTTATTAAAATGCTTCGTAGAAAAACATATAGTGCAAATGATCAAGAACGATTAATTGCTGATATATTAGATAATCTACAAGTAAATTTTGATTTATCGGATAAACAAATGCGTTTATCTTTTGAGTATCATAGAAATCAAAAACGATTACAAAAATTTTTAAATAAAAAATAATTTTGATTATTAAATATTTTTTCTTATAATATAATTAAATAATTAAGTTATAAATTTTTAAAAAACAAAAAATGTCGTATTACACAGCAAAAGTACAATTGACTACATTAGTCGATACCCCAAATGGGACTAAGGAAAAGAAAGCAACAGAGATGTATCTCGTAGAAGCTATGTCTGTAACAGAAGCAGAAGCTAAAGTTGTTAAAGATTTCCAGGGTGTTACATTAGACTTTGAAGTAAAAGCAGTAACAAATAGTAGAATCATTAAAATTATTGAGTAATGTATAATGCAGGTGAAACAGTTATCGTCACTCAAGACGAAATTAACAGAGTTGGTGTAGTATTAGATCAATATACAGTAAATAAAAAGACAGTATATGATGTATTATTAGAAAATCGAAGTGCCGTTTGTATGATCTCAACAGCGAATGCTCATAATACTAGAATTAATCGTACACTTACTAACAAATTGTGTGGAGAAGAGGGCGGATTTGCCGTAGAACACACAATTCCTTATAAGCATTTAGTAGAAACAGAATCATTACCAATTACTAGATCATGAATCGGGAAAATTTAAAAGAAAAAATTTCTGAAAATTTAAATAGTACGGCTCAATTTGATAAATGGGATGCATTAACACCTGAAAATGAGGATTATATGATGTATAGTCCTCAACCAGTTGGGTATAATACCACATCTGAGCAAAGATATCTGATGCAAAATCTATTAACTGGATTTTATGGTGGATCAATTCTAGATATTGGTTGTGGTCGTGCTGATTTATTTCATTTACTTGGTGATTTTTATCCTGATTTAGATATTCCATATCATGGAATTGACCATAATCCAATAATGACTGCCATAGCAAAAGAAAAATATGGTATAGAATGTCAGACAGGAGCATTTGAAACTGCAGAAATGCCGAAATCCGATTGGGTAGTTGCAAATGGTGTATTTACTCCTAGGCGATGTGAGAGTGAAGATGAAGATCTTAAGAAATTATTCAATGATATTGATGTATTATATAATCAAGCATCATTAGCAGTTACATTTAACTTGCTCAATCCTATCAACAATACACATCATGAAGGATTCTTTTATGTTCATCCCGGATTGGTACTAGATATGTTAATAGAAAAATATGAAAACGTCGTTTTGAGAAATAATTACTCAAAAGACATATACACAGTAACAATTTATAAAAAATAAAACAATAATGTTAAAAAGCGTTAATCAATCATGGGGCGTTAGTCCTAAATTTAGAGCTCGTTATGGATCTACATGGGCAGATATGGACTTTATATTTAAAGACAAAGTTTATGCTAAAAGTTTCAAAGAAGATCCATTACATACTAAAGTTGGTACTTTGGAAGTAGCTGGATTAAAGATTCCATTTACATATAAAGACCTAATGCAAAATTCTAGAACAGTAACAAGAATGGGAGCTGAGACTCACCGTGAAGATTTGTCTAAGAAATTCGAAGTAACTATTAAATCTAAGTCAATTCTGCTTAATCGTCAAGAAATTAACAGATTATCAGAAACTTTGAGTGATGCATTGATAACAGTCGATCGCTCTTATGAGTTAGGGTTATATTTATAATAAATAGGATGAAAGAATACGGGTATTCACATAAGCTTGATTCATCCAATGAGATATTAGGTCGTATTTTAGCTACATCTCTTCTAGAAGCTCAACAAAAATTAACTATAATTAAACAATTGGATATCGATTCAATTGGTCGGCTATTTAAAATAACGGAAATTACTAATCATGAAAAACAAGGTAGAAGATATAAACGTTAATTATTCAGAATTTGCTTATTTTAGCAGATTATCTGAGAATGATCGTTTAAATTATTTCTTCCAGTTATTCGAAGGCGAAGTAGTTAAGCCCGGATTAGATTTGAAGGAGTTTTTTAATCAGTTAGATGCTGATGATACTAATTTAAATGATACTACTGACTCATATATATATGACGATGATGATATTTCAGATTCTGAGAGTCTAGTTGATATCATGATTGATAATGAATTTATTATGATTGAATCAAATAGTTTAAAGTCAATTCGCATAGTTATTACAAGGTTCATGGAATCGGGATATATGTTGTCCCGAGACATAGAATCAGAAAAAATGTTTAAACAAGATAAACGTACCAGATATCTAAGAGTATATCAAATCATAGATCAGACAACTGGTATTTGTTTGAGTTAATCAATCCTTTAAGACACCATATAACCCAACTAATTAACATACTAATCAAATGGCAAAGAAAAAAGTTAAAATACCGGCATATGTGCTTAAACAGTTCGATAAGGCTATGTATAAGGTTGGTGATGAGGTTATGATTCGTTGGCTAGGACAAATAAAGACAGGTTATGTTACAAAATATAAAAAAAGCAATTTTGGAATTTCTTACACGGTGGAAGTCACGGAAACGAATCTTAATAAACGACTCGAACCAACAAGATACCCATGTGGCATCCAAATTAAAGAATATACCACAGATTATAAAACCGGACTCATCTTACATGAACAAACCCAAGAACGAATTAAATCTAGAGGAGTTCATGAAGACACCGGAAGCTCAGCAACTAAAGGCAAAACTAACAGTGGAAGCAACAGAGTCGATGATAATAGCAATAACAGAAAAACTTCAGGATCCAGAAACACTGCTACCGCAAAGACTAGTGCTAAGTCTAGCTCTAAAAGAGTGCATGATAACAATTCAGAAACACGAATCTTGGATCAAGCAATAGATCGCCAAAAAGACTTTCTTAAAGGATTTGTGAAGAAATAATTTGTTTGTTTAACTTTTTTTTCTTATTATATTAATATAATTAAAGAATTAAACAATTAAAGTTATGAAAAAGTTAGTATTAGCATTTGGTATTTTGTGTAGTGGTTTGGCGATTGGACAAGATTTTAACTTATATGATACAATCGGCCAGTATGGTGATTTCACTAAAATGGATTCCAATTGGAATATTATAAAAGTAAGGGATGCGGATAAATTTTCCGATTCTCTAAAATTCGAATTTCTACAAAGTGAAACCATTAAAAAGTTGAATGAAATACGTAGTGGATCTGGTATGCATAACTTTGTTGTTGATATTAGATTAAAGCCAGCTGCCGTACATAATGCTAATTACAATCGTTATTGTAGAATTCATAAAATATTCCAGCCGGGACAAGAATGGTATCAAAAGGGTATATATACTCTAACACATACACAGCGTGTTGATATACCAAATCATGATGAAATACTGTATCCAGATCAGAGAATTAAATTGCTACCACCAAATATATTTTCATCAATTACAGAAGAATTAACATCAGTCGTACCATTTGATGATCGGACATATGACGAACTTTCCAATAATATAATTAATTCATATAAAGCATGTACGGGTCATTGGAATGCTTTAACAACTAATACTAAATGGAATTGTATATATCTTTATATTGATCAGAGAAACGGGATATGTTATGTTATTTTAGGTCAATATGAATAAAATATTATTTTACCATAGTTAGAGTCGGTGGGGTTACTGTAATATCATAAACATATGCAAACATTGCCTGTGATGCATCTATTTTTCTAGTATTAGATCCACCAGCTAGTTGTATGAAGTCTTGCAGATTCCCGGTTTTTTTCTGAGCTAGTTTTTTAAATACTTCACTATCTACTCGATATATGGAATTTTTTTTCTCTTGTAAATTTGCGTAACTACCAATGTCATATGCAACTGATTTTCCAAAATACCCACATGATGCTAAAAACGTACTAAAATTTGGATTATTAGTTGTTCCAGCTCCTTTATATAAATATGGATAACGTAATTTGGCTGCTCTTTTCGGATCTGATATTGTGTTTTGATCATTACTCGTTTGTTTTTCAGCACTTTCGAAATATACTCTACCAGTAAATGTTGGAGTATTTTTTTGCCCGTATTCTATCAGTAATGTAGCTTTATAACCAGCTACTGGTCCTCCTCCGACAAATTGACTTCTTTGTCCCGTTGTTGTACCGGTTACCTCTTCATACCCCACTGACCAATTCATGAATATATCATTTATTGTAACTGTATCAGCTGTGACTTTGTCTCCTTTTATTTTCACTTGTATATATCTAGATGCATCATCGAGAGAACCACCAGGTATTACTTTAGAGTTAACTATAAACTTTGCGGTTGGTAATAATTTTTCAAATACTACTTTTATTGAGTTCGCTCGTTGGTTGGCTAAATATTTGTTATTTGGTTTCTGACCACCATAATTGCTTCCTGGATGGTCTAGTTGCATGTTTGAATCTTTAGCTAATAATCTTTTATCTGGTTTATCGCTAGCTGGTTGTGATGTAGCAGTACCGGTAATTTCTATTTCTAAGTTCGTTAGTCCCGAATTGTTTATGTTTTTTACGATAGATTGAATTTGAGATTGTATTTCAGTGAATGGGGTGTCTGGCATTAAACCTCGATCTAAGGAAACCATATTATTATAAAACTGAGCATTAAGTTGTATACTGTCTGTTACTATGGTAACTTTAGGCGATTTAATAAATACACATTGGCCTCTTTGTTGAGCTTTATCTAATGTATTACGATTGGCAGTATCATTTTCAACTATTTTTTTGATTTGGCTGATAGATAATGCATTAGATGCTGATTGTTCTGCTAATTTATTTAAATTCTCTACATTGGATTCGTTTAGATTTTTAATTCCAAATCTAAGTAAATTTTCCGCTAATAATTTTTCTAAACTCATATATATTTGTCTCGTTGAGGTTTCTTTAATATAAATATAAGAGTCTATAAAAACCAACGGATTTGGATATATGCATTTTTTTTCTTATATTATTAATATAATTAACCAGTTAAACAATTAAACCTATGAAAAAGTTATTATTATTATCCGTGTCGTT
>OCVQ010001254.1_pt1 | contig 19999 bp, 25 predicted proteins | sample 1539061 | NCBI WGS metagenome assembly OCVQ01 (sample SAMEA3355526, study PRJEB22509) | marine metagenome | biome: marine; feature: river plume; material: water | place: USA | collected 2010-08-08 | depth 0.5 m | reverse complement strand
TGTATGAGGTAAGGTATGTGCTTGTGTCAACACTACCATCAGAACGAAGGAATCCAGTTGTACCGCTAGTCTTAAAGCCCGCCCCGGTAACATAGCCATCCTCATCAACTGTTACTACATCAGTGGAGCCAAAAGAAAATCCAAGAAATGTAAATTTTGGGTCACCAATTTCTGTTTGATGGGTAGAAGCAATGGTAATTTTACCATTATACTCCAAAATAGGAGTGACAACCTTAGTAGATGTTACATTACCTACGGAGATGTTGTTTGTGGTGATGTTGCCGCGACCCGTTACAGAATCAAGGGTGTCAGCCTCGTCCATATCTGGCATATCGTCAGCAACCCATAGGCCGCTTCCAGAATTGTAAACGAGGATTTGACCCTCGGTAGGGTTTAAGTTACCAACGTCAGCAAGCGAAGAAAGGGTGTCTGAAGTAGTAAGAAAGTCGTGTGTCCAGTTGACCCAACTCTCACCGTCAAAACGCAACAGCTGCCCTGTGGATGCCGTGCTAATTATTACATCCGTAAGGTCATTGAGTTCACCTACGTCAGAGGAACCAACAGTAATCCACTGAACGCCTGTCTCAGTGGTAGATAGTACTTGACCAGAAGTGCCAACGGTTGAAGTGCCATCAATGAGAGTGCCTTCAATCTTAATAGCATCAACAAAGACCTTTCTGCCTTTGATAAACTGATTCCCTAATGTGCGTACAAAGGTTGAGAGATTCTCCATTAAATGCTATTTAATCGTTAGGTTATTCGCACTCGTTGATTGTGTGTTGTGTGGGATAAAACACAGAGGAGTTATATACATCATTCTCATCAAAGAGGTCGTTTCCGCTCTCTTGCGCCGTAGCAAGCAAGGTAGCATCAGCCTTGATATAATTTACAACCCTTTTATTTATATATTCAATCTTAGAGTCAATAGCGCTAACGATAGCATCCAAGGAATAGCTGTCCGTAGACTTCTCTTCATTCTTGGTCTTGGCGACGGCGCTACGCAAGAACGTAGCTGCTGCCTTCACGGAATACAGGCATAGGCTGTACTTAACTAACTTGAATAATCCAAGCTCCGTCTCGGTTAAGTCTTCATCATAGACCTTCTGCTCAAGGTCTTCGTACAAGGTTGTACCTAACAAGTCCTGAACAGACGTTACCTGCTCAAGCGTAATAATAGACAACAAGGCCGCCCGGTCCATACGGTTGGGCAGTGGGTAGTTCTGGTAGATGTAGTTGTCGTCAATAAAAATTACCTTAACCATTTTGAGCAGGGATATCAGTTGGATTAGCGCCCTTAATGGACTCTAGATTGATTTGTTCTTCTACAACCTCAAGACCAATCTTGTCGTAATTGGCAGTACCCAAGATGCGGTTTACAGCATCCATAAGTAGGTAGCGGTTTGGCAGTGTCTCAGTAGCTCGGAAAATCTGGTAGGCGGTTACAAGTTCATTACCCGTACCACCCAACTTGCCAGCCACCATAACACCGAAAAGCGTGGGCGAGGTGACGTTATGTGCGGTGAGAATCTTCGCATCGTTCAAACGAGATAAAATATCTACAGTCTTGTCAAGATTGTTCACATCCAAAGTCTTGAACTCAGGAGCCTCGTCCTTGTTCTTAACCCAAGACACGACAACCGGCTCTGCCTCGGACCCAATGAAGGATGCCTTGAATTTGTCGTACTCCTCACGCTTCTGCTCGTTGCTCATATTGCGACCAATGAAGGTTGCTAATACTTTGGGCGTGAACGAGTTAGCGGCGGAGTTTCGGATGTGCTTGCCAAACTCAAAGTCGGCATTGATATAGTGGAATGCAGAAACGTAGTTAGGAATACCGTAAAACTGGTTTCCGCTGTATGGGTTCTTTACATAGAGGACTTGCTCCCGTGCGTTGCTGAACTTGTCAAACGCTGGATACTTCTTCGGAGTGTTGTGCTGCATAGACGTAGCAGCCACACCAAACCGTCGGCGGACGATGTAATGATTAACCTTACCGTCAGTAGGCTCAGCCGCACGAACTCCTTTGATATCCAAAGAGCGCAATTCAACAATCTTATTATGGTCTCCATTCCATTTAATGTAAAAAGCAAAGGCTCCGTGAAGCTCGTATTGAAAAGAGGCGTGAACAATCTGGCTGTAAAGCCCTTGTGATTTTCCTGCGCAGTTGGCTAGGAAGGCACGAATCTCCGCCTGCTTAGCCGGAGTCTTGTATGCCTCAAGGTCGTACTTGATGTCATTACCAGCAACCATCTTAGCCTTCTTGGTAACGATACCAGAATGCACAGGTGATTGTTTAAACATCTTTTCCAAGACGATTGAGAAATCGTCCTGTTGGCCAAACTTGATGTAGTCACCAACCTCAGTCATACCCACATTGTACCGTCCATTGAGTGACTCAACAGACTTCTCAAGTGGATTGGTAGAGACGTTTGTTTCTGTAGCCACTACATATGTGTTGGCCGCGAAAAAGTCTTTTACATTATCCCAAAGTCCCATACCTTATAATTTACAAGTTACTAATTTTTACTGTACTTGCTAACAGTGAATTTGCGTTTGTAGAGTTGACGTATTCGTGGTCCTTTACGTTGCACAAATACTTGGCGTAGTCGCCACTAGCGCCAGAGATTGTCAGATAATACTCACCACCGTCTACATCAGTGTCAATCAGGTCAATGGTGAGGGTGATAAAGTCGTTACACGCATCAAACGAAGAGATGTCTTGTAATCCATAAAAGTTGTACTCAACAGAGCCAACTACCTTTTCAAGCTTTACGTTGTATGCTTCCGCTTGCATATCATACGTGCGAACGAATGATACGTAGTTTACAAGACCGTTTCGTATAGACTTCATCTGTTAAATATAAAAAAGGGGAGGGGAATCCCCCTCCCCCTTGAGTTATCGGAACTAACTATTAGCTACGAATCTTACCCCAGTTGGTGGAGTCCATTCCGTAAGCCAGAACGTTCTCATCTCCAATCAGAGTCAATTGGTAACGGTTCTTGTCAGTACGAGCGACACCAGAAGCGCCATCTACAGTACCAGCATACAAACCGAAGTCATAACCAACCATATGGTAGGTTCCAGCAGCAGTCTCAACAAAAGCAACCAACTCAGCACCTGGGCGAGCGATTGTCTCAAGAGTATTGCGGAGGTCTTTGCCCATACGAATGAACTCAATCTGAATAGTAGGAACAGCAGAGCCGGAACCATCAGCGTTAAGAGTCTTAACGTCGGTGAAGTTAGAGAAACCATCCTTGTTGTTGAAGCCAAGAGTAACAAATTTTACTCCGCTTGCCTCAAGGTCAGTAGTGCTAGTGATAGTAACTTCTCCGGGAGAAGTAGTTAAGTCAATCTCATCAACACCATCCAAGTCAGACTTGTCGCAAAGATAAACGGTCTTCAAACCACCAGTTGACAACTCATCACAAGAGTAAATGATGTCATCTACGTTAGCGAAATTTACAGTACAACCCATTTTTTCTATAAGTTTTAAAAGGAAGGGGACTAGCCCCTTCCGTTAATTAATATTAGGCGAAGTTCTTAGCGTAGACAATCTCCTCACCCTTAAGGTAAGAGAAGCCCAACTTGAACTGACCCCAGATTTTGTCAGAGGACAACTCAGCCTCCCACTTCATATCAATCGCACGAACGTCATTGTACTCGTCGGTCAACATTACCAAGTTCTCAGGAGCAGAGATGAAGAACTCACCAGCAGCCAAAGAAGGGAAGTGGATAACCTCCATACCGTAGTATGCAGGGATATTGCCTTCAACTACACCTTGAGCAGTCGTGGTGTACAAACCAGCGATAGCGATTTGGTAAGCTTGAACAGCGGCAGTACCCATAAAGAAAGCAGGACGGTATGCACGGTCAGCGTCTCCGTAAACGGCAGACAACATAACAGCACTCATAGCCTCGTAACCACCTTGCATCAAAGAAAGGATGTTGCTAGAAGAGATAGCAGCGTTGGTGTCGTAGTCCAATACAGCAGCGTCAGCAGCCATTTCGGTAGTCAAACCGGTAGCAGCCAATTCCAAAGCCTTCTGAGCAGACAACTTAGCGAAGTAATCAAATACCCAATCCTTGAATTGAGCATCCATAGTCTCTTCATTGTGCTGTCCTTGCTTCAACAATACAGAACGATAGGTAGACTCAAGAACGTTCTTACAGTTCAAGAAAGCCCACTTGTAGGTAGATACAGTCATCTCCTTCTCGTCAATAGAGGCAGAAGATTGAGCATCAAACGTACAAAGGTCAGAGCCGAAAGTCAAGCTAGCATCAAAGATGGGTACTTGTACTTTTGACTTAACTCCGTCAATAAGACGGAAACGGTCCAACACTTTGGCGCTCTTCACCATAGAATCAATGAAGAGGTCGGGGGTGCGGTTGCCCCAGTCTAAAGTTGCAACAGAAATTGCCATTTTAATTCAGATTTTAAATCAATTAGTTTAATCTACAAATAATCAATAAAAACGCTTGCCAAAGAATTTGTCAATCATCTTTACTTTATCTGAAGTGATTCGCTCAAAATTGCGTGCCTTATCTTCGGCCACCTCCTCAGCGGATGCTTCCACACCCTCTTGCTCGGCAGACAAAGCCAATTCAGCTTCTTGAACAGAGTTCTCTTCGGACTCTTGATTTTCAGCAGAAAGTTCTGCCTCCTGATTCTCAACAACCTCAGGAGTCTCCTCTGACAAAGAAACCTCTTGCTCGGCAATAGGCTCTTCTACATTAGCAACTTCCTCAGCTACTGGAGCAACCTCTACGGCTGGCTCCTCAGCAGACATCTCTTCCGCTACTTGTTCTACCTGCTCTTCTTCAACAGCAGAAAACTTCTCTTGTGTCTCGGACCATAGTTCCATAACAGCAGAGTGGTCTTCAGCGATTTTGGAAACAGCAGCCTCCAACTTGGCAATACGCTCACCAAGTTCTACAGCGAATTTGAAATCCATTTCACTACTCATTTTTTGTTCAACGATATCGGATTTAATCTCAATGGAAAAACCATTAAGTTCATTGGACTTAATATCAGTCCAAAGTGCGTCAGACTCAATTTGAGCCTTAACAAATACAGTTCCAACCGGAAGGTTGAAGCCATATGCGTTACTCTTATCTTGGTCTGATTCTTTCATCCAGACCTCAAGCATTGTTACGTCCTGAGTGTCCAGTGCGTGTTCAATGTTGAAAGAGTTGAACAAGCCATCCTTGCTGTACTTGTACATAATCTTTTCAATCGTATCCTTAGGGAATACGATGTTATACTCACCCATAAATGGGCTGCTGCGGTAGATAGGCATATCCGGAATCATAATCGGACCTACTACCTGTTTCTTTTCTTCATTGGCGAACTTAAAGCTAGGCTTATCGTCTTCTGCCAATGTGATAAAGCCCTCCTCAATAGCAGGGCGGTTTACTAGGGAGATGCGGAACATACCGCTCTCCTCACTGTCTCCTAGGACAACTTTATACAGTGGGATATTGCTCATCTTCCTTATGTTTTTTAAGTTCCTGAGACCACACTTTAACGGCCTTCAAGAACTCTTCTTCGTTAACGGGGATACCATCCTTCTTGAACTGCTCAAGTTGGCTCATAGCCACCTCTAAACGGTTCTCAAGGTCTTTAATCTGCAATAGCATATCAATGATGCCATCAATCATTTCCTTATCCTGTGGGCGCGTGTGTGCAGACATTTTACGAATCTGCTCCATCTTGCGGATAGCCCAGTTAACACCTGCGGTGCCTCCCCAGATAAGCCAAGCTACATAGCCGCGGTCTTTCCAAGGATTAGACTTATACTTAGGGTCAACCTCTGCGTTCTTGCGGTGTCTGGCAAAAGACGCCATACGCGCAATGGTTGTAGCGGACAAACTTTCTCTTGACGCGAGCTGGTTAGCTCTTGTCCATCCAACGATAGTGCCTCCCTTTACTTCGTCTCCATACTCTTCCTTCCAACGCAACGCCTTCTTGGCGTTGTTGGTGGCAGCAATTGGATAATCGTTATAAGTCTTAGCCATTAACTTAATCTACAAAAATTGCTTCTACTTTGCCGTAGATGTATTGATTATGCATCTTTGCGTCAGTAAAAGATTTAACTACCACCGTCTCTCCCGTAGACAAAGTGAACTTTCTATTGAAGAAATATCCATTGACAAAGTAGCTATTTGGGAAGGCTGCATAGAATGTAATCTTAGCGCGTCCGTTAGAGCGGAAACGCTCTGTCTCTATAAGATAATCATACGCAGCAAATGTATTCCCGTTCTTATCAGCAAAGCGAAGGTCTATAGTAGAGAAGTCTCCATTGATAGTTCGCCCCTGCAATTTTACCGTAGTAATTACCTTATAGACGTTCTGGTCAATAATTTCACCGTAATCGTTACGTCTGCGGAAGACCGGGTAGCGAAGCGTTGTGGCGTTATTTGCGGAACGCAAATAGAAGAAACGAAGGCCAACCTTATCGTACTCTGGAACTTGATTTTTAATCTGACCTGCTTCGGGCGTAGAAATTAATCCATCACGAGTTAGTAGTGGGTCATTAAAGAACGGCGGACCACAAACTGTTTTGTTGATTGGGTTAATCAAACCACTTTTGAAATCAAGCTTGAAGTCACCAACACCGTCTGCATTAAGTTCTCCACGGTAACTTCCGACAACCACTTCGTTATCAAACTTATCATATTCGCCACCAAAGTCTTTATTATTTAGTTCAATATTCTTATACTTCTCAGGGGCCGCGCTAATTTCATACTCTTTAAGGTCATCAACGTAATCCGAAATATCAAGAGCAACAGCGGAACGGACATCGTTCATATTGTCAAGTATGAATTTTTGCTCGCCGGAACGATAATCATAAATCAGGCTCAAGCCAAATCTCTGCATAACCTCAACGAATAAATCGTATGGTGTGTAGGAGTCGTTATTAGCTAGACTGTTTTTAAAGGTAAAGTTGTCCGTTGCGGTAATCGCTGGAAGATTTCCCGCGTTTGTAACCTTTAATCCGAGGTCAGACCACTCATATCCGAATATCCTCTGTTTGAAGATATCTGCTTGACTAAATGAAAAACCGGTTTCAAGCGCTACAGGTATATAATTTCCCTGTCCAATACCTTGGGTTGTGTACAAATCAACAAGAAGATTTCCTGAAGAAATCTCTAATCCTATTGAGACTGAATATCTAGTTCCGCCGAGGAATCTAAATACTTCTGTGTCATCAATATATGCATCAAAGTCTGCAAATGTCAGTGTATTGCTAACTCCTCCTGTTAAATTAATGTCTATGTCGTCCATCGCTACGGCATTTACAATGCTTGATGGAGTCAGTGATAATATGTTACCTGCCGAATCCCGCATAGGAACCTTAAAGGATACGGCGTCAATTCCAGTATATCCTCCATATATATAAACATATGGCGTGAACTTGGCGGTATTTATAGATGCAATATCTACAGCAACAGGAAATATAACGTCAGCATATTCATACTCCGAACTGACAATAGCTGTTTTAAGGCCAGAAATCGTCACATAGCCATTTGCATCGGTCCAGTTAATTTTTGCATCAAACGCACTACCGTAGGCAATGTAGCCGATGTTTTCGGAGCCAAAGTCCGAAACACCAGTAGATGTTCGGTACTGAAATCCATATTCGTAGGAAATCTCATCATTCTCCGGCTTGTAGTTTGTTGGTCCGTGAGGTTCGTAAGTCTCTGCTTCAGATAAATAATAATTATCAATACTTACGTAAGAATAAATTTTATTTTGGTCGTCAACGGTTACCTGAGTAGGGCCAAGAATCTGGTCTTGGTTAATCGGTACGTTGTAGGGGAACGGAAAAAGAAAAGCGTTACGTTTATCAGCCTCGTCAGTTGAAAGAAATGACGGGTAAAGCATATAAAGTTCGCTAGCGTCCCACGTTGCCGTGCCAGATATAAATGACGATGTATAGTTGAACGACAATGCGTCAAACACCCTGTCAAGGAAGTTGGTTACTTTCAGGGCAGGGAATAAACCAAACCTCTTTCCATCAATGCCCCAAGTAGTCAATTGACGAGACTCATACCCGGAAGCTTTCTGAATATTGTCTACATCAACAAACGGTATCTCAATATCACGCCCACTGTAGTCGGCGTTAGCCTCAAGGTATGTTTTAAGTGTGCGAACTGTAGTAGAAAATGTATCATTGTATACGTCGGCAAAGGTTAAGTCTCTAAGGTCATTAACAAAGTCGGCAGCCCTGTCTGTGAATGATATATTGAAGTATGGTTCTGAGCTATTTACGACAACAGACGTAATCTTAGCCTTTCCGCTAGAAATGATTGCCGTTCCATTGTAGATAGTATAATCCCAGCGAGTAGTTATTCCAATGTCAAGCGCATTAGATGCGTTGTATTGCAGTACGCTCTTGTTATGAGACGTGTATGGAAACTTGTCCTCAAAAGAGAACGGAATCTTTATACGAGACGGGTCCTCATTGTCGTAATAATCTAAAGAGATGTTAATCTCCTGCTCTGGGAAAAGGTCAACGTTGTTCCCGCCAATAACTACACGATAGCTCATTAGGCTACAATTCTAAAGGTTATATCCTTGCGAAACTTGTTGTTAAACAACTCAAAGGTTGTCTCAGGCATATAAACCTTGTAGGCGACCCCATTTGGTCCTCCGCAATCGTCAATCATAATCGTATTAGACGCTGTTGCGATGTTGCTAAAGTCCTCAAAAAAGTATCTACGTGTACTATCCAATATAAGGTCGTGATACGTCTTAATCTTGTATCGGATGTACTGCTCAGAATAAGCGGCCGTCTCAACGCGCGTATTAATACGGTAAGAATATGACACATCACTGTTTACGGTTATATATTCGTCATATGGCTGCACAGACTCTGTAAGGTTTTTTGCATAAATCAAAAAATTCGTCATTGAGCTGATGGCATCAGAGTAAATGTTCTTGTCGTAAGACATACTGATATCCCATCCCCCTCCAATCACCGCGACCTTTCCGGTTAATACGCCATAAACAAAAACGGAAGTGTCGCTTGAACTATAGAGCTTAATGGCGTCACCAACAATAACAGCGCCATTTAGATTGAAGTCTTCCGGAGTGCTGATAGTTACAGAACCGCTTGAATCATCAGTATAGCTCTCAATATTTCCAGAAACAGACAAATCCGTGTCTGGATAAGAGTCAAACGAATAGAAGTATGTTGCCATTAGATATTAGAGTTTCTGTCTTTGATTCTACGTGCGTTAGTATCGTTCTGAAGGTCTGACGAAGATACGAAAGCTCGCACTGGGCGTCCGGTGTTTAATGCTGTTCCAGTTGTGGCCTCGGCAATAGCTTCAAGGAGTTCTAACTGCTTCTGGACATTTTCCTCTACACGTACCGGGCCTCCTGTTGCGAATTTATAAGATGGCTGAAACTTGGTTTGGTTGATTTGGTCAAGAAGGCTTCTGTATTTAGTTGCCGCCTTCTTGTTGACGATGTATTCGCCGCCCTCCATCTCGTATCCACCTCTTCCTTGAACGGTAAAAGGAATACCCCCCTGCTCGTGCGAAGGTCCATATACCACACCACCCTCAGCAAACTTCTTGCCGAAGAACCTGCGTTTGTCAATTGCTGCAATCTCTGAAGTGTATGCCGTTGTAGCGAGTGCACCAGAAATAGCTGCCTTGATATATAGCTTCACAGGGTCGGCCTCTTTCTCTGTGATGATTAAGTTCGGGATGATTGAAGCTAATGCAGATAGATAATCACTAGTTGCACCTTGCTTGTCTCGCTTCTTCTCCTCTTCAAATATCTGTCTGTCAACGACGTTCTGCCGCTGGGCTTCCTTTTTCTTGATTTGCTCAAGACGAGAAGCGTATTCCTCTTGAGATATTAACTGTGAATCAAGTTGAGACTTGACAATATTCTCTTCAAAGTCTGCACGCTCCTGTATCTTTGACTTCTCCTGCTCAAGGCGCTTTATGGTGTTATCAAATGCTACTTTATTTAAATTGTCAATAGCCTCAAGGGCTGTGTTTGCTGCCTCAAGAAATGAATCCTTAAATAAGCTCTTAACCAAACCGGTGGTTTCCTTGGCTGCAGTTCCAGCTTGCTTAGTCTTTGCAATCTGCTTATCAATAATAGCAGCAGCAGCCGCGCCAGCCTCCGTTGTGACGTCAAGGCTGTCTCGGATAGACTGAAGGTTTGCTATCTGCTCATCCCTAAGCTCCTGTTGGCTCTTCTGAAACACCTTACTCTTAGCAGCGGAATCACCATACTGCTTTTTAAGGGCTGCGAGCTTTTCGTTAAATAGTTCTGCTGAAGAAGCAGCTTGACGCAATGGTCCCTCTATTTGGTCAAACTGGTCTTTACTGAGTTCAGTTTCTAGCTCAATAAGCGTCTCAAAAAGAGACTTAGTTCCCTTCTTGAACTTATCGTATACTTCAGTAATCTTCTCAATTTGCTCTTCATCAAATCCTTTTGCCTCGGCCTCTTGAACGAACTTATTTCTTGCCTCCTCTGCATCCCTGTATATATTGCCAATCTCAGTGTATATACTAGATATACCGGCAAGTCTGCGTTCCTCCGCCTCAGCAACGCTTTTATTTAAAGCATTTTCAGCATTTTTAATCGTTTCATAATCTTCTTTTCCTTCTATTCTAAGCTCGTAAAGTCTTTTAGCGTCAGCTACTTCATCATCATACTTTTTCCTTATGGCCCTTGCCTCATCCTCAAGATTAGCACGTCTGTCTTTGAACTCTTCAGCACTTTCGCTTACTCGTTCAAGCTGCTCACGCTTTCTAAGTTCGTGCGCCTCACTGGCAGCCTCTGAGACTGTTCCAACGTCATTTAATTCTACCTTATACTGTTTTAACCTTGCTTCGCCAAGTCCAATTTGCTCTTTAAGTTGGGCAAGCCTCTGCTTTTCTTCTAGTGTTACAAGTATTCCAAGCCTGTTGTTTTGCTCAACCTGAAGATTTAAGCCAGAGTATTCCGACTTAAGGGCGTTTAAATTATTTATTTCATCACTTCTGTCCTTCTTGATTCGCTTTTCAAGCTCAGTTCTTTGTTTTGATTGGTCAATACCCTCTTTCTCAAGCTTATTTATTCTCTGCTTTGATACTTCGTATTTATCAATTACTTCTTGACGAGCCTTTTGAGCTTGGTCATTTTCTCTTGCTGCTTTAGAGTCTCTATTTAGTGCGTCAGTAATTCCTTGAATTCCGTCTGCTATCTCTTTGATGTCATCAAACGAACGAAAATATTTAATTGCGTAAAATGTTGCGTCACTAAATGATTGCCCCTGCTCACGAAAGGCTTTTACCATTTTTTCTTTAAACTCCTGTGAGTTCCTTGATGTTTGTGCTAAAGAAATCAATAAGGACTCAACTTCGCTTTCTGTACGATTTATACCAATAGCTAACTCGCCGTATTCCTTTTCAAGTTTTTTTGAAGATTGTACTCCGACCTGAGCAAGAAGTTCTAGTGTTGCTGTAAGTGGTTTAACACCATTATTGGCTACTTTCTTCAAGGCTCTCTCGTAAGCTTCCGTTCCTCCTGGACGTGAAAATACTTGACTTAATGCTATTTGCTTACGCAACATCTGCTCTGCCCCGCTATCAAGTGCGCCAATACTATTCAACAATACTTCGTTATCTGCAATAGATTTTCCAAGTGATAACTGAAGATTCTCGTAAATAGCCTTTAAAACATCAGCTTGCGCCGCTGTGGTTTTCATTTGAGCCGCCTCGGCAACGCGCGCCTGTGTCAATGCCCTTGTGACACTAGTTGACTTTTCAATGATGTCAATGTTCTCAAGGAGTACCGCAAGTTGACCCGCTGAACGCTTTCCGACTAGCTCAACAGCCTCTGATAAGGATATGTTTTCATCTGCTAACTCTTTTAAAGTCTCAATCAACGGTTTTCCAGACTCCTTTAGTTCAATAAAAATATTTCGTAATCCAGTACCAATCTTTGATGCAGTAAATCCATTATCCGCAAGCACCTTCATATACGCAGATGTATCTGCTAGAGACAGGCCGACCTGAGAAGCTAATGGGCCAACGTACTGAAGTGCTGTGCTTAATGAAGATAGGGATAATGCGCTCGTATTAATCGCATCTGCGAATATTGCGGCAGTTATAACAGAATCCTTTGACGATATGCCAAACTGGTTATTAGTCTTTAAAATAGCCTCACCAACTGCTGCAACATCTTCTCCTACGGCCTGTGCAGCGGTTGAAATTGGACGAAGCAGGTCAGGAATCTCCTGAGAGGTAGCTCCAAGCTTTCCTAGTGCTACAGCTAAGTCTGCAATCTCAGTTGCCGTAAATCTAGTCTCAACGGCAGTAGTTTTAATTGCATTTGATATGTTGGACATATCTGAGGCTGTAGCGCTTGTTACGGCCTGAACCTTTCCTAATGTGTCTTGAAACTTAACAAACGTTTCAACAGAGCCAATAACAAGTTCTTTAAAAGCGCTAATTACAAGGTTAAGTGCTTGATAAGCAATGAAGAACTTACCAACTGTGGCAATGGTCTTAAGGAAGCCCGTGGCCATATTACTAAGGCCGCCAGTTGTATCCTTTGTGGTTTTATTGTACTCCTTAAGGGCTTCAGTTGACTTTTCAACTGACTTTTTGTGATTGGCGTTGTCTCGGTTTAGCTTCCCGGTGGCGATTAAAAGGTCGTCTTTAGCCTTCTTGGCCTTTTTTTCTACCTCCGTAAGTTTTTTTTCGGCTACCTCGTAATCAACGGTACCCTTCTTCAGCTTGTTTAACTCTTCGCGGAGCTTTGCAATCTGTTTTGAGTAATCTAAGACCTCTTGGGCCAGCTTTGAAGTGTTTGAAGCCATTACTTAAAGAATATTTGCCGATTGAGTTCCAGATATAGTTCAGTGCTCAAATAATTTACAAACCTTTCGGCAGCCTTATTGATTGCGGTAGTTATGTTACTGCGCGTAAACGTAATGAAGTTACTTTTATTTTTGACTCCGCCATTCTTGTCTTGAGACTTGCGAATCGCGTATGCAAGCCTTCTTCGCTTCTGCTCTGATTGTTGTATATCGCTAATTCCAACTGGGTTTTTCCAAGTGGCAAGAGGCTTGTCTTTAATCCATTGCATAAGGTTTTCTATGCCGCTACCGCTTGATTTGTAGGTAATATCACTATATGGAACGATGTCAAGAAACTTTGCGTAACCGCTTTCGCCAAAATCAAACTCAAAGTTTACCGTCGCTCTATACATAAAGCCTGTTGCCTCATCAAAGGCGGTATTAGTTACCTTGATTGACTTCCTGTAGCTTATTTTATTAATTACCTCCTTAAGGTTGCCCTTATATACTTGCTTCTTGTTTGTCAATACAGCAATCATACGCTTTTTGACGGTTCTGATTTCTAACTCATCAATAACCGCCTTACGTAATTCATATATCTGCTTCTGACGAGATATCATACCTCACGCACAAGTGCGCCACCACAGCGCTTGCAACGCTTGTTTTCTACGTCTCCGCCACACTCAATGCAACGGTACTGCTTTGCTGCCGGTGCTTTTTTAACTTCTGGTTGCGCAACGACCTCTTCTACGGAAGTTGTTTGTGGAGTTGCTACTTTCTTTTTACGTGCCATAATTTATATGTTAAGGCTCAACAACGGGTTCTGGTACTTGCACTGTTGATGCGCTGTACTCTGTGTCCGTTGCTTCGCTATTAGTTTCTGTTTGAACAACCCGAAGGTATTTGGCCGCATCTGCCTCTACGATGGTGTATGTGCTGTCTGTCTCACCTGATACGTTCGCCCATCCCGTCTCGCCGTCATCGCTAATCTGCCACTGCCAAGCGGTAACAGGAATAGGTACTCCGGTGACTGAGGCCGCTGTCGCGGTAAGCACCTCGCCTATTTCAACGGTCCCTCCAATTGTGGGAACGCCAGTAATGGTCGGAGCCACTGGCAATGCAATAGGATTGGTGTAACCCTTACGGGAGAAATTGACCCCAAAGTCGCAGTATGCGACTGTTATTACATAATCGTCTGAGTCATCAATGCTGACAACTTCAACATCCTCAAACTCCACGTCATTGTCCTGCTGTAGGAGGTAATCTTGATACTGACCAATAACAAAGATGTTTTCTTCTGTAGAGAGCAATCTAGCGCGAGGGTCTCCAGCAACAGTCTTATCCATTACGATGAGGGAGAAGTTAAGCCGGAAAGTAGGTCTGTTCAGCTCACGAGAAATGTTGGAGCTAGAGACCACCAACTGCATACTGCGATATTCAAACTCAACACTACCAATCTCTTCTTCAGAGCCAAGAACGCCAAACTCCGAAATCATACGGTGGCGCTCTGCGAACTGGCTAGTAATGTCGTAAAGTTGAAGCAGGTTGTTCATACTTTGTTTTTTTAAATTTACAAATTACCTTCTATAGAGTGCCTTCTGGCGAGCCTCCTCAGCTCGCATTCTTGCCTCATCTAAAATTGACCTCTGAGAGAGGAACGAAAGCTCTACCATAACCACACTCATCTTAAGGTCATAAATGTCGTTAAATCGCCTTATATCCTCTTGTGCGAGCTGTCTGACTATGCCATACCAGAACCACTGACTCTTAAACTCGTCCTCGCCGATGGATTCTTTATTCTTTTCGCCTTCATTCTCCTCCTCCTCCTCCTCCTCTTTTTCGTAGCGGTTGTATAGGACACCACTAAACTTTGTGAAGAGAGTGAATTCCCTATTTAGCATCATAGCGCTAATTACGGAATGAACATCTCTTATGTCCTCATCAAGCAATGCGTTAACGATATCCTCTTCCCTTTCTTGGTCTTGGTTGTCATAATCTGTTTCATCTTTTGGCCGTATGACTAACGATGCTATTATTTCGTCACGCTTATTCTCCGCCTTTAGCTCTGACTCAAGCATAATAAACTGACCGAGGCTCATATGAAGTATGTTCGTGTAAAGGTTGTACTTCTCGGACATAGACCTTACCCTTTCTTGTTCCGGAGCCCTTGGCAATGGATATATCTTATCCTTTGCTATTATTATCTCAAGCCGCTCTTTTACGGAGAATACCTCCAGAGAGTCATCGTACTCTCCGTCTGAAATGGCATTAAAAAGTTTTATATGAGTTCTTAGCCTCATAAGAACATCGTTACGCCACCATCCTGCTCCTCCCTTGCGCAATAAGCGCAAATGGCTAAACTCATAACCATATCATCGTGCTTGCCCTCAGTGTTGCTGAACTGCAAGTTTCCGGTGATTGGATTGCGCTTGCTTTTGAAGTCGTACAACTCCTTCACCAACTCATCGTAGTCAGGTATCTTGATAATCTTGTCCTCAAACAACTTGATGAGGTTTCTGATAATCTCAGGCTTAGATTGGGCGGTTGTTTGGAAGGGGATAATCTTATAGACGCTATCGTCATCCGTTATCTCCTCAAACAGGAGGTCATTGTTGTTTAATTCAAAGTAGGCAGCGGCCAACTTATGGTCGTGTTTGAAGTAAAAGTCCCTGATGCGCTGCTTGAAGGTTTCCGAAGTTAGGCCATCCTCCTTGTAGTGGAAACGGTCTATGTCAACCACCTCGTAGCGCTCGTTCATAGCGGTGAGTACCGTATAGTCTTGCGCGACACCAATATCCATCCCGATATAAATCCTTTCGTATTCTTCGGTGTTTGGGTGTTTGAAGACAGCATCTTCAATGTTGCTGAAGAGCGCATCGGCGCTCACAGGACGACAAAGGAACTCTTGGTCAAACTGCGCCTTGGTCATATTCTTCTTAATCCCCAACACCGTCTTTGAGACCTCTGGGTCGTCAAGGTCCAGATAGGTGCGTTTGATGGAAATGATGTCTTCCTTGTTCTCAGGTACCAACCCTCGCTGATACCACTCCCAATACCAGTTCTTACCATTGAACGTACTAGACATCACCACCCGCCCGCTGGTGCGAGTGACCATAGGAAGCAAAACCTCGTTAATGAAGTCAATCTTCATAAAGGCCGCCTCGTCAATGTAGATGAAGTCCAAGGTCGCACCACGAAGGTTGTCGCCAGAGTCCGCAGAGCGGAACTTCACAAAGCTCCCGTTATGGAAGTACATCTCATTGTTCTTCCTGTCAAAGCGTTTGACAAGTTGCTGGAATACGTCTTGGTGATTGATAAAGGCAGCTTCTATGTCCTTCATAACCTTATTGGCTTGGTCCTGAATAGGACTTACCCAGAACATCCTAGTGCGGGGTTTATTGAGGCCACGCATTACTGCGTCGTTCATCATCATAAACGTCTTGCCTGTCTGTCGCCCTGCAACAATAAGTGTAACAAAAGGCTTGTCCTCGTGTATGACATTTAGGAAATCCCTTTGCGGTTTGCTGGGATTGTATAAGTTAATCTTCATAATCTATATCTATGAAGCCCTCGTCTTCGTCAGGTTGTTTGGTGAGGTCAATGGTAGCCTTCACATCAATCTTCGTTTGCTGGACCTTTACAGGAGCCTTGTAGCCCTGCATATCATTTATAATCTTGATGGTCTCAAGGGCCGTTTTAGTGTCGCCGTTCAAAAACGCCTCGTCACGCATCTTTACGAGTAAGTCTAGGTTACTCCCCTTCGCTACCTCTATTCGTTCCTCAGAGAGCCTTACAACGTCTCTCAGGGCTAAGTGGAAGGCCGTACCGTAGTTTGACTTATCACGATAGTAGCTCGTGTAGTTAAGTTCCTTGGCAATCTTGCCTTGATTGTTGATGCCCTCTTCGCGGATACGGTTCAAGAACTCTTCCTGCATAGCGGTGAGGTCTGCTCCCATTCCTCTTACGACCACACCCTCCTTATTTCTTATTGACCCCATACACTGGACGCTTATCTAAGACATACTTGTCCATAAACACCAACGAGTCAAACTTAGGCTCGTACTCGTGGTGGTAGTATTTGAACAGATTGCTCTTGACACGCATAATGCAACTTCCGCACATCGTGTACTCGTTCTCTGTCTTCTTGATGTAGGCACTCTTGCCTACCAGCTCATTGTGCTTCTTGAACATCTCACTCTTCAAGGGACCCTTGGGAAAGGACGTCTTCAGCAACTCTAGTAACAACTCTTCAAAGCTCATATCCAAATATACAACAAATGAATGAGCATTCATCTAAATGCTTCACTTCCCATAAACTGAACACATATATGGGGACAGTACTATATAGGGCACCCTATATAGTATTAGCAATACCCATATAGGGTATTGCTCTATATATAGAGAAACCCCTATATAGTATATATACTATATAGTATACCCTATATAGTATACACTATATAGTATCTACAAAATACTATATAGTATAGAGGGAAAATATTAAAAAATAATTTCTCAGCTAATATTCTCATTCTCAAACCACTGTTCCCCGCGCTCAGAGTGGCTTACCCACCCCTTGCCGGGTTCAACTTCCGGTCATTGACTGAAAACAGATATATTTTGACTGATTTTGGCTTTTCTGTCCGATTGGGGCGCCTCTACCTTTGAGGCGTAGCCGAAAGCATACGAACCGCGGCAACTCGGAGGGGCGACACCCCTACAACCTTTTAACTGTTTAATTCTAATTTAAACCATTATGAACTCAACCACCTACGAAGACACTTTGCCCTTAACTATTGACGGGACTCCCTTGTACTACTATGAGTGGGCCCAACTGCGCTCCGTTGTTGAACTAGTAGCCGGCTACTATGGTGAAGACGAAGAGCACAAAGGCCCTAAAACATTTGAGGTAAGTATTGACGACCTCCACAGCCTACACAGTGCCTCGGGTCTTCTGTTCTCGGCATTCTCTCAGGCCCTTGAAAAAGTAGAAAACCAATAAACCCCAAAAAGATGAACGTTAAAGATTTACTACGAACCACCACAGAACCGCTAACGGCTCCAACGCTTCGCCAAATATTAGAAGCACAACAAGCCCAGGACAACAGCGCCCACAACTTTAACCCTTTAAACCTTTGGAAATAATGCGAGCGATTGATTTGGAAGGCTACGACCTTGAGCGCCTAGGAATTCAGGTATCTATAGAGGGCGCCTATTCGCAGCGCCGAGGCATTGAAGGTGCCGAGCATATGGTGCGGGAATATTCCTACGTGGACACCTTGGAGCCGTTCCGCCTATTGGTAAACGGGCACGAAATAAGCCTACCGGATAACCTGCGGGCTGCAATTGAGGAAAATATTATATCTAATCTTTTTGAGCAATGAAACCACAAACAAAAAAACAACTAAAAAAGGCCGGCGCAATTGCGGCGGGTTCCTTCCTTCTGACCCTTGCGGGGGTCGTATTTATGGCCTTTGCGTCCATCGTAGTACACTTTTTCGGCTGGGTCGGGTCTTTCCTTCTCTGATAATTTTAAACCTCTTAAAACTCAAAAAATGCTAACTACCTACAAAGCCACTGGAACACCTGCCAAATTATTGAGCGCAGGTGATACCAACGCCAAAACGGCTAAAAATAGCCTTCAAACGTATATTTTGTACCTGAGTCCCGCGAGCCAGAACAGCGCCGGGCGCAATCTTTGCCCAAAGTCATCCGAGGGCTGCCGGGCCGCGTGTCTGTTCAGTGCGGGCCGTGGCCGTTTTAACAACGTCCAGCAAGCGCGCATAAACAGGACCGAATACCTGCTTAGGGACCGCGCAGCCTTCCTTTCCCAATTAGCGCAGGAAATTAACAAAGCAGCCAAAAAAGAGGCCAAAAAAACGGGGCAAAATATTGCCATACGTTTGAACGGGACCAGTGATTTAAAACTTGTGGAAATGTTAACAGACCGGCACAAAATAGAAAAAAATGTCGTTTTTTATGACTACACCAAAATACCACAGAAAGCAGGTGACAGGGTCACCTCACAGGGCCACCGATATTACGTTACTTTTTCGCGCGCTGAGGACAACGAAACGCAGGCCCTAAACTTGTTAAAAATTGGCGTAAATATTGCGGCGGTTTTTGCAGGTAAAGAATTGCCAAAATATTGGCACGGGTTCCGTGTAGTTGACGGGGACAAATCAGATATTGAGATGCTGAACTTTTCGGGTGTCGTCCTTGGTCTACGTGCCAAAGGTGATGCAAAGCGAGACGGGTCTGGCTTCGTAATCAGCGAAACCCGGGCCGCTGTTTCGTCAGTTTTAACGCGTAAAAACGTCCTAAAATATGCCTAATTTATCAAGATATAAAGAGGCCCCGGAAACGCTCAAAAAATTGGTACTAATTCAGTTAGCCCCAGACCATTGGCGCGCCGAATATATGACCAGAAAAAACGGGTTTGAAAACTGGGCTAAAGTTTGGCGAATTGATGGCAGCCTTGACCGGGTCCGTTCCTACGTTATGGGTCTAAATTTCATCTAATTTTTAACCAAAAAAATGACCCAAAAAACAGAGAAAAAGGCCCGGGAATTTCCCCGGGTCAATTTCTGCCCTATATGTACCCGTATACGTGTGTGTATGTGTGCGTGTATGTGTGTGCGTGTGCGCACCTACGCGCGTATGTACGCGCGGGCGAACCAAGAGGCGCGTGCCCGTCACGAGCATAAAACGCCTAGCGCGGGCGCTACGCGTCATTGTTCCCTGCACACCCCAGGCGCATATGCTTACAAGCTTTTGAGCGCTTAACGCGAACAGGAAGAAAAATCCTGGACTTTTGATTTTTGAAATGTTTTTTTTGGAATTTGGAAAATGAATAATTTTTGAGATATCTTGACCGAAAATGGTTACGCTCTGGTTATCAGGCCATTGTAATTTAGCAGAAACAAAAACTAAAAGAGTTATGAACTACAGCCAAGACACAATCAACTACTTAGTTAGTTATCAGCAGCAGCGCATTCGCGCACTGGAAGACCGAGTTAATTTCCTTACTGAAGAACTCAACGCCTGTTATCAGCAGGCAGCTCAATTAGAAGAACAAAACCAAACAACTAAAAAGTAAAAGCAATGAACAAGCAAGAGTTAAAAGAGCGCATTCAGAAGAGCGGACAGTTCTTCTCTGTACGGTTCATCAAGAAAGATGGTGAGGAGC
>OCVQ010001250.1_pt1 | contig 20018 bp, 16 predicted proteins | sample 1539061 | NCBI WGS metagenome assembly OCVQ01 (sample SAMEA3355526, study PRJEB22509) | marine metagenome | biome: marine; feature: river plume; material: water | place: USA | collected 2010-08-08 | depth 0.5 m | reverse complement strand
CTCAAGCATCAGCTTTAGATAGAGTAAATGTTAGAAGATTATTAATTGAACTTAAATCTTATATTTCACAAATTGCAGATAACTTAGTATTTGAACAAAATACAGCAGCAACTAGAAATGGATTTTTAGCTCAAGTAAACCCATATTTAGAATCAGTACAACAAAGACAAGGTTTATACGCGTTTAAAGTTGTAATGGATGCCTCAAATAATGGTCCAGAAGTAGTGGATAGAAACCAAATGGTAGGTGCAATATATTTACAGCCAACGAAAACAGCTGAATTTATTTACTTAGATTTCAACATTTTACCAACAGGAGCTCAATTCCCGTCATAAAAACTAAAAATTTAGATATTTATAATAAAATAAAAACGAAATAAAATGGCAGTATTAAACCCGAACGAAATATTTTTCACAGCTTTTGAACCAAAAGTAGCTAATAGATTTATAATGTATGTGGACGGAATTCCAGCTTATATCATTAAAGGTGTTAGTGGAATGGGTTTCGCACAAGACGAAATTGTACTTAATCATATCAACACTTATAGAAAAGTAAAAGGTAAATTAAGGTGGAACGATATTACAATGCAATTATTTGACCCAATTACTCCATCAGGTGCTCAGGCAGTGATGGAATGGACAAGATTACACCATGAATCCGTTACTGGTAGAGATGGTTACTCTGATTTCTATAAAAAAGATTTAACAATTGATGTATTAGGTCCTGTAGGAGATGTAGTTTCTGAATGGATTATTAAAGGAGCATTTATTAAAGATGCATCATTTGGAGATTTCAATTGGGATACAGATGGTGAAGCAATGAATATTGATTTAACAATAGGAATGGATTACTGCGTCTTGAATTTCTAAAAAAAATCAAAATATTTAAAGAATAGCTTGGCTTAGGTCAAGCTTTTTTTTATATTATATATGTATAATCAACAATTAAGTTATAACAAATAAAATTTATATGGAACAATCAAAAAACATACATCAGTCTAAGACACCTATTGTAGAACCTAAAGTAGCATCTCCTAAAAAAACATTTAAATTTCCAACAGAAATGGTAGATTTACCTTCACAAGGTATAGTTTATCCCAAAGATCATCCTTTATCTTCTGGGAAAATTGAAATGAAATATATGACTGCAAAGGAAGAAGATATTATTACTAATCAATCTTACATACAAAAAGGAACTGTAATTGATAAACTTTTAGAAGCATTAGTAGTAAGTGATGTAAGCATATCAGATATGATTGTAGGCGATAAAAATGCATTATTAGTAGCTTCACGTGTGTTGGGATATGGTTCAAATTATAAATTTACATATGATGGGGAAGATTATGAAGTTGATTTAGCTACATTAGAACCTAAGAAATTTGATAAATCATTATTTACACCAGGTGAAAATAGATTTACATTCCAAACCCCACATGGAGAAAACTTAATTGAATTTCAATTAATAACTGATCAACTTGAAAAGAAAGTAGATGCTGAATTAAGGGGATTAAAAAAATTAAATAAAGGAGCTAATCCTGAAATGTCTACTAGACTAAAACATATAATATTATCTGTTGATGGTAATACAGACAAAGCAGAAATTAGAGATTTTGTTGATAATTATTTTTTAGCTAGAGATGCAAAAGCAATGAGGGACTATATAGTCAAAATTCAACCTGATGTTGATTTCTCGTTTGAACGGGAATTAAATAACGGAGAAGTAGATGAAATTGACATTCCAATTGGTGCCAACTTTTTTTTCCCTGACGCATAGCCAAGCAGCAGAATATAGACACAACTTATTTACTCAAGTCCATGAAATAGTATTTCATGGACAAGGAGGATATGATTGGCATACGGTGTATGAAATGCCTATATGGTTACGAAAATTTACTTATAAAAAAATTCAAGACCATTATGATGAAAAAAATAAACAAAATAGTGGTACATCAACTAATGATTTAGAAAAGGGTAGAGACATACTAAAACAAGCCCAAAGATCAGATCCTGCTAATGCTCAAAAAAATAAATATATAGATAAGTTTTCTAAACCTACCCCAAAAGTAAATATTCCTGATTTTGTTACATCTAAAGCAAATAAAGCATAAATTGTTAATATTTATAACAAAATAGCTTAAATGGCAAAACAACCTAAATCACCAGAGCAGTTAAGGGACGAAGCAATCGAAACAGCAAGAATTGTTGATGATGCAATGAGGTCCATATCATCTCGTATAGGTGAATTATTTGGTGAAGCCCGAGATGAAGTAGCAGATATTTCAAAAGAATTAGTTAAAGAAGTAGAAAGAGGACTTAAAGGTTTAGCTTCAAATGCTGAAGCCATTGCTGATGCACGGCAAAAAGCATTAAGTGGATCATATAAGCAACGGGATGTTGCTAAAGAAATGCTTAAAAAGCAAAAAGCTATTTTTGTTTTAGAAGTTAAAATTAAAGAAGCAGCAGCTGCTGGGGCCGCAAATCATAAAGAACTAACTAAAGAACTAGAAAAAGCTAAAGGCTATGCTAGTGAATTTGAAAAAACTTTACAAAAATCAGCAGATCAATCTACTAAAATTACTAAGGCCATGGGTCTTACTGGTGTTTCTTTAAAAGGATTAAAAAAAGTAGCAGGATCTTTAGGAATAGATGGGATAGAAGACATATTTTCAGATGCAGCAGCAGCATCCGAAAAAATGGCACGAACTGTTACTGACTCAGGACAAAAAGCTGCAGGTTTAGGAGGAAAAATGAGAGTAGCATTTGCGGGGGCTGCAACAGCAGCTAAAGGTATTGGAAAAGCTCTTATGGATCCTTTATTTATCATAGGCATGATAATCAAAGCAGGTAAAGCATTAATTGGTATATACAATCATGTAAAAAAATTAACTAATGATGTAGGTCAAGCTTTTGGAATAGCAGGAAAAAATGCTGAATATTTAAAAAAACAAATACATGAATTAGGTGATGGTGGAGCTTTAGATGGGATTTATATTAATACAGAAGAAATATTAAAAAACCAAAAAGCAATAAATGATACAGTAGGTGTAAATTTAAGGCTAAATAAAGAAAATGTAAAAACTTACCAAAATTTATCAGAATATGCTGGTTATAGTGCAGAACAAATAGCGGCATTATATAAAATTTCACTTACAACTGGCTCATCATTTCAAACTATACATGATGACGTTGTTGGCACAACAGAATCTTTAAATAAAGCTACTGGATTTTCAGCGTCTCAATCCCAAATATTTGATCAGCTAGCGGGTGCTAGTGGATCTGTAAAGTTTAATATAAAAGGAGGAACTGAAGGATTAGTTAAAGCAGCACACACAGCAGCAAGGTTAGGATTAACAATGGATGAAATTGCAGCAGCAGCAGCAAGTCATTTAGATTTTGAAAGCTCAATAGCAAAAGAAATAGAAGCAGAAATGTTTCTACAAAAAGATTTAAACTTAGATAAACTAAGATATGCTGCTATGACTGGGGATACTGCAATGGCAGCAGCAGAAGAAGCAAGATTAATTAGAGAAAATGCTGGTGCCTTAAGGGGTAATGTGATAGCCCAACAAGCATTTGCAGATGCAACAGGTATTGGAATGGATAGACTAGGAACAGTTTTAGACCGCCAAGATCAATTAGCAGGGTTATCAGGTGAACAATTAGAAACAGAATTAGCAAAAGAAGAATCTTTAGTTGAACAAGGTAAACAGGCTCAAGAATTTGCTAGACAAATGCAGGATGTAGTTAGACAGATTAAAAAAGCATTTGAACCTTTAGCTATGGAAATAGTACCTAAAATACTAACTATGGTTCAAAAGCTAACACCAATGATAATAAATGCCGTAAAATTAGTAGCTAAGGTTGCTAAATTCTTTACATCCCCATTAGGTAAAAAAATCTTAGGAATAGCAGCAATAGCTTATGGTGTTACAAAAGTTGTTAAAGCAACTGGTCTTGATAATTTCTTAGGAAGAGGAGCTAATTCAATGATGCCTATGTACACTAAAGAAGTTGGTCTTGGTGGTGGAGGCGGCGGCGGAGGCGGCTATGGTGGCGGAGGCGGCGGAGGCGGCGGAGGTGGAAGTCGTGGAAATAAAAATATAAAAACAGGTACTGATAAAAGAGGACGTAAATTTCATTATGATAAAAAAACTGGTAGAAGAGTAAAAGCTCCAACTAGTAATAATAGAAGTGGTAGTAATAGAAGAGGAGGCAGAAGAAGAAGAGGTAGAGGTATTGGAGGAGCGCTATTAGGCATGGGTGCTTATTTGGGCGCTGATTATTTAATGAGTAATATAGGGTCAAGTGGGGATGAAAGTGCAGGAGGATATAATGGTGCAGAAGGTGCAGGAGGTACAGAAGGATACAACCCAGAAAATCATACTGTAGCTGGGTATGATGGAGGAGCGAATACTACAAATGCTATGGTTGGTGGCGGAATGGCTGGTATTAGTGGAATGGATATGGGTATGATGGGTGCTGAAGTAGGAGTAGATGCATTAACTGGGAATATGGGTAATAAAGCAAAAACAACCCCAAAACCAAAGACCAGTAAACCAAAACCAAAAAAAGTAAAATCTAAAGGTTTTTTTGGAGGTATTAAGGATTACGCTTCGAAAGCAGTCTCAAATGTAAAAGGAGTAGCAAGTAGTGCATACAATAGTACAAAAGGAGCAGCAAGTAGTGCATACAATAGTACAAAAGGAGCAGTATCTACAGCATATCAGGGTGCAAAAACATTTGCCCAACCAGCTTTAGATTATACTGGTAAAGCTGTAAATAAAGTTAAAAATGTTGCTATGAACGCTGCAGATATAACAAAGCAAGCAAAAGAGTGGATAGGGAAAAAAATAACTGGAATTACTCCAAATCTCTTAAAGGGGATTAAAAAACCTTTAAGGGGGGTATTATCAAAAATCCCACTAGTAGGAGCTATTTTAGAAGGCATTTTCACTAAAATGGATGTGGATAGCATTGTTGCAGATGGAGGGTATGAAAATAAACAAGATATGTTCTCAGAGATGGGGAATTCAGTAATATCTGGGGGACTAGGATTAACTATGGGTTCATTAGCAGCAGGTGCAGTATCCTCTTTACAAGCTGTTGGAATTCCTGGGTGGTTATTAGCAGGTGCAGCTTATATGGGGGGTGACTTCTTAGGTAGATTAATAGGAGATGCTATTTCAGATCATGTAGGAGGACCATTACTTGGTAAAGCAATATTTGATACATTTTATGGAGGCGGAGGTGGTGCTGATGCAATGCAAGTTCCTGAATCTGGAGAAATAACAGAACTAGCAACAGGAGGTATTGTAACAGGACCTACAAATGCTATAGTAGGTGAAGCAGGACCTGAAGCAGTAATACCTTTAAGAGAATTTTATGCAAAATTCGATCAATTAATAGCTGCGGTTAATAAAGGTGGAAATGTTTATTTAGATGGGAATAAAGTAGGTTATTCATTAGCATTGCAATCTTCCCAAATGTAGTAATATTTATAACAAAACCAATTAAAAACAAATAATTATGGCAGAATCAATTTTAAAAATGTTTGATGCAGACGGCTCACGTTTAGGAGTGCCTATCTCACCAGCTGATGGAACTATTAATAATGATATTAGTGTTCAGGGTATTTCACAATTACACAACCAATATTCAAATATTGGAGACCCTAACATAACATCACCAGCATATAATAATATGGGTGCAGCAGCTATGGGATATACAAACCCAAACCCTTCGGCTTTAGGTCAAAGAACACAACTTTATCAAGAACCATCAACAAGATATAAAAACAACGCACCTGAAGGAAGGTCATTTTAAATACTAGCAAATGCCTTTAATTACTTCTACTACAGCTCTTAACAAACTGAAGTGGGGTAACGATAGATTTAATGCTGGTATTACTGATGGTAGTAACCAACCTTACATCCAACGTGATATCCCTGGGGTTAATGTTAACGACTCTAATCCAACACTATTTAATGATGGCGGGGATCTTCCTGCAAAAACAGGAATTGATTTTCTTATAAGAAATGGATTTAGAGCCCCAGCAGATGCACTTAGAGATGTTAGTAGACTTTTTAAAATGTTTACAGATTTAAAATCTCCTAATGGTTTACTATTTACAGCGGCTCAAAATATATTATCTCGTACAGCAGTAAAAACAGAGGCTTCTTATGGAATAGGTTATGGGGGAACTAAAGAACCTAATTTTATAACAGGTAAGGGTGGTGGAGCATTAAATGAAGGTATTTATACCCCCCTATCAACATTAGGTCAAACCTTAGGAGGATTTGCAGGTCTTCATTTAAATTTAATGGGGCTAGACCCTACAGATCCTATGTCAGGGGTTATACAGGGTGGTTTATTTCCTGGAGCAGGTTTAAATACATATTTTGGAACAATAAAAGCAAAAAATGCTGCTGCTACATTTTCAACAAAAACAGAAACCTATACTGATAAAATCCCAAATCCTTTATATCCTATATTTAATAATTTACCTTTAATATTAGGAAGTGAAGGACAGGGACAAGGTGGTCCTGAACCTGCATATCTAGATGTAGAAAGAGAAAGAATAGTATCTAATGATCAAAGTGATTTTGATAACAGGTTAACTAATATTTTAGATGTTAAACAAAATGTAAAAAATAATGATACAGATATTATATCATATACAGGAGGACCAGGATCTATTTTAGGAATAGGAAGTACAAACATTAAATTTGCAGATCAAAGAACAGGAATAAATAATCCTTTATTTGTAACTGATCCTGGGTATTTTTTAGGAAGTAGTGGTAAAGATCATTATAATTTAAATCCCCAAACAAAAGATTACATAGTTAAGTTAGGAGCATCTATATATGCACAAAAAGCATTTATGGCTGAAGAAGATAGAGAAGAAATTATTAATTATAGTACAAATGAAGAAATTGAAAATACAAATAATTTTCAATCAACTATAAGAAATGCTCGTTTATCAACATTAGGTTTTTTCTCAGCAAGACCCGACATCACACCAGATAATTACGGTGTATTTCAACGACCTTCTCCAGCTATAACTAGTAGAATCAAAGCAAATATATTTTTTGTTGGGGTAACACAAGAATTTGCATTAGCATTTCAAGAACAGGTTCCGGCATTAACTGAAGATCTTAATTTAGGAAGAGATGGAGGATTTTATTTATTTGATAATAATGTTTACAAAGATAATTTAGTTAGTGTAGGTAGAGATGAAAGAGGTAAACAATGGGAACAAAATACCTGGACTTTTACCCAATCACAAATAGAAAGTCAAGTAATATACAGAACAAATCCAGCAGTACAAGATTTTAGAAAAACTATAATTGATAGTGGAGAGTTAGAAATGTCAAGTGTCTTATCACTAGCACCGGATTATGTGTCTAAATCAGCAAATAGAAGAGTAAATAGAGGGGATCCTGGAAAAACTAATACTGCTAATGGGGGTAAAAATGTGTTTAATTATGGTTTACCTGCGACTCAAATGCAGGCATTGGATAAAATAACAGCTATGCCAATGTATGAAAGTAGTGGTCCTAATACGTCTTTAGCAATTAATGATTTTTGTAAATTTAGAATAGCAGCTATAAATAATGAACCAGATAGTAATGGAAGTGCAGTTTATATGCATTTTAGAGCATTTATTGATTCATTTAGTGATAGCTATAATGCAGAATGGTCACCTGTAAAATATGCAGGTAGAGGAGAAGATTTATATAATTATGGAGGGTTTGGTAGAAGTATTAATATGTCTTTTACTTGTTTTGCTCAATCAAAACCCGAATTAATTCCAATGTATAAAAAATTAAATTATTTAGCATCAACTTTAGCCCCAGATTATACTAATGCTGGTTTTATGAGAGGTAATTTAGTAAGATTAACAATGGGTGGTTATTTATACGAACAACCTGGATTTATTACATCTTTAACATATGATATACCACAAGAAGCTCCTTGGGAAATAGCTATTAATGCAGAAGGAGGAGGAGATGGTAGTGTTAAGGAATTACCTCATATGATTAAAGTTTCTAGTTTACAATTTACCCCAATTCATAATTTCTTACCTCAAAAACCAAATGTAGCAAATAATCCAAATGAAAGATATATAGCATTAGCAAATTCTTTTAATTCAAGAGGAAATTATGCAGATTTATACCCTGAATTAGCAGCAGATGGTGATGGGGACAATAATAGTACAAATAATATTTTAGGTGAATAGATATAACAAAATACAAAAACTTAGAAATACAAATGAATTTGTAGGAACTTTAGGAGATTTATACTATAGAACAGTATATTACCCTGAGTTTGGCCCTTCAGAAACAGATATTTATGTTGAAACCGAATTTGGGGATAGATTAGATAGACTAGCATACCAATTTTATAAAGATGTTACTTTATATTGGATTATAGCTATAGCTAACCCAAATGTTTTAAGTTTAGGAGCTTTATATCCACCTGTAGGATCCCAGTTAAGGATACCTACAAATATAAGTGGAATAATAGATAGTTATAATAGATTAAATGAGTTATAAAGATGAATATACTAGGAAAACCTTTTTCACCTTGGGTTACTGAGCAAATAAATGCCAGACAAGCATCATTAGGTAATAGTACAAATTTAACTAATAGTAATCTATTATACCAAAATGCAAAAGCACCTTGGATTAGATTAGCAAGTACAGTTGATATAAAAGCAATTGAAGGTAAAAATACTAATTTTTCTAAACTTGCTAATTTTGGTTTATCTGATACATTAATCCAGGGTGATACAGCTGCTAGAAATTTTATACTACAAGGGGGTACAACCAAGTTAGTAGATGGTACAGGAGAACCAAACTCAGGATTAAATATAAGTAATAGTTTATATAATGGTGCTTATGGATGGGGGGGCATAGAAGAAAGAGGATTTGTCCCAATGCCCGGAATAATATCAGCTAGTGTTCAATATTATAATAATGGTGCTTTATCAAAGTCTACTATTAATATGAAATGTTATTCTCGAAATCAATTAGCATTAATGGATGTCCTTTATATGAGACCCGGATACAATCTTCTTTTAGAATTTGGTTGGAGTCAATATTTAAACAATTCTGGTGAATTAGTTCAAACAGATAATTTCTTTTCAGATCCTTTAAGCTTTATATTTAACCCAACCTCTGTATCTAGTGAATCTCCAACCCACTTTGATGTTTTAAATTTAATTCAAAACGAAAGAATAGCTAGTAATGGGAATTACGAAGGGGTTTTTGGTAAAATAACAAACTTTAATTGGGCATTCAACTCAGATGGGAGTTATGATTGTAAGGTAGATTTAACAGGAATGGGGGATATGATGGAGTCTTTAAAAGTAAATATAAAACTTCCATCTAAAAAAGATAATGACGAAGGTAAATCCTCCACAACCCCAGACACAGCATCTGAAACTGAAATACCTCCTATTATAGCTAATAAAGATAAAACCACCTTAAATAAGGTATTATTTGACCTTTACGAAAAAAACACATCAATAGCAGTAGATACTTATCAAGCTTTAAATATTAAATCTTTTCCAAATGTTAAAACAGAAATAGATTCAAATGGAAAAATAATAACAGAATACAAAGAAGAAGATATTACTATCAAAAATGGAATGCTAGCTTTAATAGGAACTACTACAGATATTGAACAAAACTCCTCTCCTCAAGTTTATATAACTTTTGGAGCTTTGATAGCTTATATTCAAAAATATTTACTTATTTATAATAAAGAAGGCTCTCCAATGTTTGCTTTTGATATAAATTTTAAAGAAATAGAAAAAGATGAAAATTATATAGTACATATTCCCGGTCAATTTTCATCTAATCCTCTATCATGTTTAATACCTTATCAAGGTCTTCCTGAAGGTGTAGCAGATGATGTTAATCTAGTTAATACGAATGTTAACGAGACTTTACTTTTAAACAAAAGTTCTTTTTTAACAGATAATGAATATTTAGGAAGACTAACAGGAATTTACTTAAATATTAACAATTTAGCTAATATTTTAGATAAATCAAAAAGAAGTGAAGATGGAAGTTTATCATTATTAACATATTTAAATAATATAATAACTTCCTTTACCCAAGCATTAGGAGGAATTAATATGATATCTATTAAAGTAGATGAAGTAACTCAATCTATTAAATTTATAGAAAATTCTCCTCAAAGATTTACAAAAGAAGAAAGTAAGGAAACTTATGCTAGATTTAATACATTCGGAGTAAAACCAGATACTGAAGGATCTTTTATAAGAAATATAGTTATGGGGGGAGAATTAGGACCTAAATATGCATCAATGATTACAATTGGTGCCCAATTTAGTGGAAATAAGCTATCATCAAATGCTACTGGATTTTCTACCTATAATTTAGGTTTAGAAGATAGAGTAATTCCCCAAAAATTAAATCATGATTTTGATGCAGGAACTGAAGCAGATTCTAATAAAGAAGTAGAACTAACTATAGGGGATATATGGAATAAACAAATTAATCAAAAAGACGGTGAAACTTCAAAATCTTTATTTGAGAGTATATATAATAGTAGACTCTTTATTTCAGAAGATATCAATGCATTACAAGAATTAAATTATAATTTTATTAATCAAGTTAGTGGGAAGTTAGTGGAAATAAAACAATTACAATCACCAATTTTTCTTCCATTTAATTTAAGTGTAGACATGGATGGTTTAGCAGGGATAAGATTATTCGAAAGATTTTTATTAGATGATTCAATTTTACCTCCTTCGTACGGAGAAGGAAATGTAGATCTACTTGTTAAATCATTAAACCACCAAGTAGATGCTATGCAGTGGGTAACTTCAATGGATACTCAAGCTGTATCATCTCAAAAACTAGACCCTGTAGCAAAACCATCAAAACTATTATCAACAACTACAAGACAAAGTAATGCTAGTGGAGGTGGAGGAAACCCAGTAGGAGAACTAGGATCTGAAAGCTCATTAACATCAGGTTATCCTATGGCAAAGATTTACTATGATGGCCCAACATCAAAGTCCCAAATTGTAGTTCACCACACTGCAGGTAGACAAAATATAGCAAACACCATTAAAGGGTGGAGTTCAAGAACAGATCATGTATCAACTCATTATATTACAAACAATGATGGAGAAAAAGAACAGTTATATTCTGATGATGCTTGGGGTAATCATTTAGGTATTAAAAGTGCAACTTTTAGAGCCTTAGGTGTAGAATACCAAAATCTAAATAAAACAAGTTTAGGAATTGAAATGCAAGCTTTTGGGGGGTTAAAGGAAAGAAATGGGAAATATTACACGTATGTAAACTCAGAAATGCCATCAGATAGAGTAGCTCAACCTGTAGATAAGAATGGTAATGTTACAAGTTACAAAGGCTATTCATATTATGAAAAATATTCAAACGCAAATATAAGTGCAGTAAAATCAATAATTACCGGGTGGATGGGGAAATATGGTATCCCTTTTGTATATGATTATGATGTATTATTCCCTAATACTTCTACAGTTTCAAAAGCAGCATACCAAGGTACAAAGGGAGTTTATACTCATAATTCTTTTAGAACTGGAAAATCAGATGTATTTCCTCAAAAGGAATTAATAGCAATGTTTAAATCAATCGCAACTCAAATAGTATAATGTATATACCTAAAAATAGAATAAAGCCAAATTTATATACTCCTGGAAATGAGTTTTTATTTAAAACAACAGGGGAAGATTATAAAGGATTTTACCATAGTCTTTATACTGGTAAATTTTATACAGGTAAAACACAAAATTCCTCTAATATTAGAGAAATCATCCGTTATGAAGTACCAGAATTAGAAGGTACTCCTAATTTACCTCAAAATTTAGAAAATACTAATGTTATTGCTTTATTTTTAGATGATCCTGATCCATTAATAAATGAAGAGAAATGGATTCAAAAAGATGTAGTAAAATTTTTAGAGTTAAACGGTAAAAGTACAATTGATGATGACCCTAAACAAACCCCCTATCAAAGTTATCCTAAACCAATAGAAGAAGATTATAATTTAGGCCAATTTACAAGATATTTTGCGGTTAAAGTAAATGAAAATATATATTTAGAACTAAATAAAGAAACCTACAAAAAACTTACAAAACAAGATGCTAATTGGACTTGGGAATTGTGGAATTGTTTTAGCATTCAATGGAAATTAGGAGGAGGTACTACAGAAAAGGCTATAGCTAATAAAAATCAAGTTTTAATAGCTGAGCAAAGGTTAAAAAGAAAAGGATTACAAGCTTTTTTAAGAGAAGACTATTTAAAGTTTGGAAAAAGACCTCAATTTAACTAGGAAATAACATTTCACTTTCGTATATTATCCAAAATAATAGTTATGTTTTGGTTAGTCGAAGATAAAAATCAATTAAATAAGTTTAAAAATTTTTGCAAAGGAGATGCCTTTGTAGAAATTATTCCTTATAATAGTGAAGAACACCCTTCACAAAATGGGATATGTGCTATTTATATTCGCCCGTTAAATTTAACAAAAGGTTATATCTTACCCGTATCCCATAGTGAGACATTAGCTATTGATTTATACGCCATAAAACGTGTATTAAACAACATAAATAGGGTATATGTACGTGATAAAAAGGAATTTTTACATTATTTAATTCTTAAAAATCTTTTTGACATAACATTAAGTGGCCCTACGTATATACCAGAATACACCAAAACACATAGCTATTTTTATAACCAATATCCTAATAAAAAAGACATAAATAGAATAATACCTATCGTTAAACATTATGAATATTGTGAAACGATATTTAATGATTTAAAAGAAAAAATAAATGAGCCAATCAACAACTTTTACAACACAAAAGCCACAGTGGTTTTCAACGCCATGGAGCAAAGTGGAATACGAATTAATAGAGAAAAATTTGAATCGCATTTTCACCCTATCGATGGAGATATCACCTACACGCAATACAACTTTAAAACAACAACAACAAGACCATCTAATAAATTTAAAGGAGTAAATTATGCGGCACTTAATAAAGATAATGAATGTAGGGAAGCTTTTATACCACGTAATGATAAATTTATTGAGCTTGACATTGGTGCTTATCATCCTACTTTGCTTGGGCTGTTGGTTAATTATAGTTTTGGTAATGAAGATATTCACCAAGCATTTGCTGAAATGTATGGGGTGGATTACAAAAAAGCTAAGGAGTTAACATTTAAACAACTATACGGAGGAGTTTTCGAACAATTTAAATCTCTGGAATTTTTTAAAAAGGTTCAAGTATATGTGGATGAAATGTGGGAAAAATTTAACCGAGAGGGATATATTGAATGTCCTATTTCCAAGCACATTTATAAAAAAGAAAACTTAGATGAAATGAAACCCCAAAAACTTTTAAATTATTTGCTCCAAAACTTGGAGACAGCCATGAATATTCGTATATTATGGGATATATTTAAATTATTAAAAGGGCGCAAAACTAAATTAGTATTATATACTTATGATTCATTTTTGTTTGATTTTAGTGAGGAAGATAAAAATTTAATAATAGAAATAAAAGCAATATTTACTAAATATAAGCTTAAAATAAAAGAAAGTTATGGAAACACCTACAATTTTAAATAAATCTACTAATATGTATACTATAGACGACTTCTCTGAATTCGCTACATTAAACATAAAAGATTTGAATAATAAATTATTTTGTACTTTTACTACATTAGATGAATTAGACCCATTGATTAATAATCTAACTTCTACTTACAATATTATGTATAATAAAATATTTGTTTTACACGTTAAGAGTAATAATGAATATGTTTGTACTTACAATATTGACCAGGCTAATTTGAGTTCTCTTCCAGATAATACAATTTTAGTACATAGAAAAAAAGAATCAAATACTTTATATACTATTAATGCCCTAAATGAATTAATTAAAAGGTTAAATGGTGGGGTAGTTGATACAAAATTTCCTATTACTTGGGAACATTACAGAAATACTATATTATTAACTCAAAGAGATGAGTTAAAAGAATTAAAGACCAAGATCTACAAGATTCTTGAAGTATAGTTAGGCCAATCGAACATTCGTTCGTATATTTATCATATTAATAAACGTTATAAAACAATTAAAAAGTTATCTTTATGGATTTAAATGCAATCAAAAACCGCTTGGATCAAATGAACAAGCAAACTACCTCTAATAGTGGAGGTGGAAAGTCACTATTTTGGAAACCATCAGTTGGTAAAGAAGTAGTTAGAGTAGTACCTAGTAAATATAATAAACAATTTCCATTTACAGAAATGTTATTTTACTATGGTATTGGACAAAGAGTAATGGCTTCTCCTCAAAATTGGGGTGAAAAAGACCCAATTCAAGAATTTACTAAACAACTGCGTAATAGTGGTGATAAAGAAAATTGGAGATTAGCTAAGAAATTAGATGCTAAAACTCGTATTTTTGCTCCTATTGTAGTAAGAGGTGAAGAAGATGAAGGTGTTAAACTATGGCAGTTTGGGAAAAAAGTATACCAAGATTTTTTAAATATGGCTGCTGATGAAGAAATTGGTGATTACACTGACATTGTAGGTGGTAGAGATATTAAATTAACTACTGTAGGACCTGAAGTAACAGGAACACCTTACAATGATACATCAGTAGGACCCTCTCTTAAAACATCACAATTGTCATCAGACGATAAAGTAGCTGAGAGTTTACTAAATAATCAACCAAACCCACTTGATGTATTTAAGAAATTTACATTTGAGGAGGTAAAGGCAGCTCTACAGGAATATTTGTCAGATGGTGAAACACAAGTTTCAACTACAACAACTACTACAACTGCAGCAACATCAACTCCAGTATCTAGTAATTATTCATTAGATGCTAATAAGTCAAAGTCAAAAGCAGATCAATTTGATGATTTATTTTCTGATAACGAGAATAAGGAAGACGATTTACCATTTTAATAAATAAAATACATGGCGAGAACTAAAAAAACATTGGGGGAGGCAGTCTCTAAAGAAATACAATCAAATTTTAATCTTGATGCTTTTAAAACGAAAAAAGGATTAAAATCTAATATTAAATTCAAGGATCAAGACTGGATTCCTATCTCGTCAGCTTTCCAAGAAGTAACTTCAATTCCAGGTATTCCTATGGGGCACATTGTGCTTCTTAGGGGTCACTCGGATACAGGGAAAACCACAGCTCTTTTAGAAGCAGCAGTCTCAGCACAAAAACGAGACATTATGCCTGTATTTATTATAACAGAAATGAAGTGGTCCTGGGATCATGCTAAAATGATGGGGCTTGAAGTTGATGAGGTTAAAGATCCTGAAACAGGTGAAGTTGTAAATTATGAAGGTAATTTTATTTATGTAGATAGAGAAACTATTAATTCTATTGAAGATGTAGCTGGATTTATTTTAGATTTAATTGATGAGCAAAAGAAAGGTAATTTACCTTATGATTTATTATTTTTATGGGATTCAATTGGATCAGTACCTTGTGAAATGTCTATAAAATCTAATAAAAATAACAATGAATGGAACGCAGGTGCTATGTCAACTCAATTTGGTAATAGTGTAAATCAAAAAATTACACTATCTAGAAAAGAATCATCACCTTTTACTAATACGTTAGTTTGTATTAATAAAGTTTGGACATTAAAAGCTGAATCACCTATGGGACAACCCAAACTAATGAATAAAGGGGGTTATGCTATGTGGTTTGATTCTACATTTGTTGTAACATTTGGTAATGTTATGTCAGCTGGAACTTCTAAAATTAAAGCTATTAAAGATGGTAAACAAGTTGAATTTGCTAAAAGAGTAAATATTCAAATTGATAAAAATCATATTAATGGTGTTACTACTAGAGGTAAAATTGTTATGACCCCTCATGGGTTTATTTTAGACAATGATCGAGATCTTAAAAATTACAAAGATGCTAGGAAAGAGGATTGGGCTAAAATATTAGGTGGTGGTGATTTTAGAGTAGTTGAAGAAGGTCAGGCATTTACTGACATAACATCTTTTGAAGACGAGCCACAATAAATTTTGATACCCGGAGTATAGTTCGTATATTCCGGGCATAAAAACACAAATATGAAACAAAAAGAGCTATTTAAACTCTTGGATGGCATCCAGGAGCAAGGGGAAGAAACTGTAAAAAGTGAAAGAATATTGTTAATTGATGGATTAAATTTATTTTTCCGTAATTTTGCAATGATGAATATGGTTAATCCTGATGGGGTGCATGTAGGGGGTTTAGGTGGTTTTTTTCGTTCATTAGGAGCAGAAATTCGTAGAATGGATCCTACACAAGTTTATGTTGTTTTTGATGGAGCAGGATCGGCCAATAATCGAAAAAATATTTTACCTGAGTATAAATCAGGAAGAGATCTTCAACGAATCACTAATTGGGATGCTTTTGATGATTTAGAAGATGAGCATGATGCTAAAGTAGATCAAATGGTTAGGATTATACAATATCTAAAAACACTACCTGTTAAAACTTGTAGTATAGATAAAGTTGAAGCTGATGATATTATTGCTTATTTTAGTAAGGTAATTCCTCAAAAACCCGAAGATAAAGTATTTATAGTTTCTTCTGATAAAGATTTCCTACAATTAGTAAATAAGAATGTTATTGTGTATCGTCCTATGGAAAAAGAATTTTACACTGAAGAAACTATACAAGAAAAGTATAAAATGTCTCCTAAAAACTTTATCTTACATAAAACTTTACTAGGTGACAACTCAGATAAAGTTAAGGGAGTTAAGGGTTTAGGTGCTAAAGGATTATATAAAAAATTCCCTGAGTTAACTAAACAGGATTTAACACTAAATGATATTTTCGATATATGTGAATCAAAACTTAAAGAACACGTAGTTTATGCGAGAGTAATTCAATCTAAGAGCGATTTAGAAAAAAACTACAAAATAATGGATTTAGATAATCCTATGATAAGTAAAGATGATGAAAAATATTTAGATGCGGTTGTTAATTCAGAAGTCCCTCCGTATATTCCAGAACAATTCGTGGCATTTTATAACCAAGACAAACTTGGGGGTATGATACGAAATGTTGAGTTTTGGGTAAAAGAAATTTTTGAAAAATTAGTTATAAAAAAATAAGTTATATGACATTAGTAAATTTAAACCATTATGGTATTCACTTTCAAATTAAGGCAATATCTTCACTGCTTACACACAAGCAATTTTTAATTAGTATACATGATGTTTTAAGTGAAGAGTATTTTGATAATCAAGCCCATAAATGGATTATTAAAGAAATACTTAGATATTATGACCGATATCATACGACCCCTTCAATGGATATTCTTAAAGTTGAAGTTAAAAAAATTGATAATGAAGTACTACAGCTGTCTGTTAAAGAACAACTTAGAGAAGCATATCAAGCTTCTGAAGAAGATTTAGAGTATGTGCAAGAAGAATTTTCAACATTTTGTAAAAACCAACAATTAAAAAAAGCACTGCTTAATAGTGTCGATTTACTTAAAGCTGGAGATTTTGATGGTATTAAATATTTAGTAGAATCAGCATTAAAAGCAGGAAATGATAAAAATGTAGGACATGAATATAATAAAGACATTGAAACTAGGTTTAGGGAAGATGCTAGAACTACTATTGGTACGCCTTGGCCTAAAATTAATGAATTACTACAAGGTGGATTGGGAAATGGAGATTTTGGTCTTATATTTGGTAACCCAGGAGGTGGTAAATCTTGGTCGTTAGTAGCGTTAGGGGGTTATGCTGTAAAAATGGGGTATAATGTAATTCATTATACTTTAGAATTGGGTGAAGCTTATGTTGGGAGGAGGTATGATGCCTTTTTTTCACAAATACCAGTTGATAGAATACTTCAGAATAGAGAAAAAATAGAAGATATTATTCCTCAGTTACCTGGAGAATTAATTATCAAAGAATTCCCAACAGGTAGAGCAACAATGTCTACTATAGAATCCCACATATCTAAAGTTTCAGATGGGGGGATGAAACCAGATTTAGTAATTATTGATTATGTTGATCTTTTAGGTACAAAAAAGAAAACAGCTGATCGTAAAGGTGAAATTGATGATATTTATACAAGCACTAAGGGATTAGCTAGAGAATTAGATATACCAATTTGGTCTGTTTCTCAAGTTAATAGAGCTGGAGCAAAAGATGATATTGTAGAAGGAGATAAAGCAGCAGGATCATATGATAAAATTATGATTACTGATGTCTGTATTTCTCTTTCAAGAAAAAAAGCAGATAAAGTAAATGGTACAGGAAGATTCCACATTATGAAAAACAGATATGGTATTGATGGTTTAACCTTTGGTGTAAAAGCAGATACATCTACAGGTCATTTTGAGGTTATAGATTATGATCCTGAAGATTATGAAAAAGAACCAACCCAACCTATAAATGGGTTTAATAATGACTTAGACACTTTTGATAAGCAATCATTAAAAAATAAATTTTTCGAACTTAATAAATAATAAATAAACATGGCAAAAACCTCTTTACTTAAAGAAAGGATTGTATATAAACCTTTTGAATACCAAGAAGCATCTGATTTCTGGTTAAAACAACAACAAGCACATTGGCTTCATACAGAAGTACCTATGATGGGTGATGTTAATGATTGGAAACAAAATCTATCAGAAACTGAAAAAAATATAATTGGTACTATATTAAAGGGGTTTGCTCAAACAGAAACAGTAGTAAATGATTATTGGTCAACTTTAGTTACAAAGTGGTTTAGAAAACCAGAAGTAATTAAAATGGCTGTTACATTTGGAGCTTTTGAAACAATTCATGCTGAAGCTTATTCTTTATTAAATGAGGAATTAGGATTAGATGATTTTAGTGAATTTTTAGAAGATGAAGCTACAATGGCAAAAATTGATGCTTTAACTACTGTAAGAGACTCACATGATGGTACTCCTAATTGGCATGAAAGAGCAAAATCATTAGCTATATTTTCTGCATTTACTGAGGGGGTTAATTTATTTTCTTCATTTGCTGTTTTGTTATCCTTTAAATTAGATAATAAACTTAAAGGTGTAGGTCAAATAGTAGAATGGAGTATTAGAGATGAATCTCTACACTCAGAAGCGGGTTGTTGGTTATTTAGAACCTTAATGCAGGAACATCCTGAATTTAACACCCCTGAATTAAAAGCAGATATTGAAGAAGCAGCATTACTATCTTTAAAATTAGAATTAGATTTTATTGATAAAGTATATGAAATGGGGGATTTAAAAGGATGTCCAAAATATGATTTAGTATCATTTATTAAACATAGAGTAAATACTAAAATGGGTGATTTAGGATATGGAGCAATTGTAAATGGTATAGATCAAGAAGCAGTAAAAAGAATGAAATGGTTTGATAGTTTATCTGCAGGAAAACAACATACAGACTTTTTCGCAAATAGAGTTACTAACTATTCCAAAGGAGTTCAAGATTGGGATGCTAATTCAATATTTTAATTAATGGAAAACAACGCACTACAAGCAGATTATAGTAACTGGGAAGCAGGAAAACAATACCCAGAATGGATGGATGAAATTTCTTTAGCAACAATTTCAAAAGGGTATTTACTACCTGGTGAAACTGTAAGAACAGCATATAAAAGAGTTTCTAATGCATCCGCCTTAAGATTAAAAAAACCAGAATTAGCAAATAAATTTTTCAAAATAATGTGGAATGGTTGGTTAGGTTTAGCGTCACCAGTAATTTCAAATATGGGAACTGATAGAGGTTTACCAATTTCATGTTTTGGTGTAGATACACCTGATTCAATACGTGGAATCGGTTTAACTAACGCGGAACTAATGAAGTTAACAGCATCCGGTGGTGGTGTAGGTATTTCGTTATCTCGCATTAGAGAACGTGGAATAGAAATAGCAGGAAATGGTAAAAGTGAAGGTGTAGTACCATGGGCTAAAATATTTGATTCATCAATTA
>OCVQ010001249.1_pt1 | contig 20019 bp, 15 predicted proteins | sample 1539061 | NCBI WGS metagenome assembly OCVQ01 (sample SAMEA3355526, study PRJEB22509) | marine metagenome | biome: marine; feature: river plume; material: water | place: USA | collected 2010-08-08 | depth 0.5 m | reverse complement strand
TTCAGCTAAAATCATTTCTTTGATTTTATCTTTTACATGCTTATTTTCATTAAGAGATTTAAATGTTGGGTTTAAATTTTCAAGAGATTTATTTTCTTTTAAAAATTTTGTTAAGTCAAAAGTATCTTTCATTTTATAATAAATATTAAATTATTTTTTGTTTGTCGCGTATAAATATTCAGAAAGTAATGTTCCTATAACTCCTACTTTTTGTCTAAGGAATATCCATTTATCTTTTTCTAAATGGTGTGGTTCTTTAAATGATATCCCCATTATTCCTATTAAATGGTCATCTAAACTGTGTAAGCCCACTATGCAAGCTGCTTTAGTACCACATTGGTTTGTAAAAAATTCTAACCCATATGTATCCTCATCATTTTCTACATCAGAAACATACAGTTCATTGTCTTTATATACTTTAGAAAGTACTCTAGGAAATAAAGATACAGGAATATTTTGAAATGTGCCTTGTATGTTTGGAGTTTCAGGGGTACATTTTTCGTAAAATATAGAAAACTTTTGAATAGATTTACCTGTAGGGTAAAAATGACCTCCGTTATGGAATTGAGCAATCCATACTCTATCACATTCTAGTTCCTCTAATACAATTTCAAGTTGAGTATCTACTAAAGTTGAAGTTTCAAGAGCATCAAACATTAAAGTATTTAGGGATTTTTTTTCCATTTTTAGTTTAAACCAAGCTACTATAATAGGACCTAGTACAGCAGTTATTAATGCTACTAAAATTGTTGTAAATACAGTTGTTGTCATTTTTTAAGTGAATTTAAATAATTAATAGATTCTTCCATAGCCTTTAATGCACGATCTTTATCAATCCCACCGACCCATTTTTGCACATCACCAGCTTCTGTTACAAAGCTATTATTACTTTCTGATAACTTATTATCTATGAAACTTTTATAATCTTCTACATGAAGATCAATTTCTTTATTAAATGTTTGATTTACATAATTTTCCCACTTTCCAGATACTTTTAGTTGGGTTTCTGTTGTAGCTCTACAATCTAAACATTCACCATAAGATTTAAAATAGTGTATGTCTAATTGTTTGTCCATGTTTTGTTTACATTTTGGACAAAATATAGGAATAGATAGATTTTTAAATTTATCTAATTTAGTAATATTTTCTTTTAAACCATCTTTGATAGTCCATTCTTTACCATCTGATTTCCAAATGTCACCTTCTTTATGTTCTCCTTCAGGAGTTTTACTATAACCTATTCCAACAGTTGTTTTGTCTCCATATTTACCTTTAACAAGGTTACGTAAACGTTCAACGTCTCTTTTTTGGAATTCTTTTTTTAAAACTGAATCTGACATTTATAAATTGTATTTTTTAAGAGCTTCTATTGTTTTTGGAGTAGAAGTATGTAAAATTGCTTTACCACCAGCTGCCCTCCAAGCATCTATATTTTTTTGCATATCGTCTATAAGTATATGCTTTAATGTTGCAAATGTTGATTTTTGAAGAGCAGGAACAAATATTTCTTTATTTACACCATTAAGGTGTTTAGAAATCCATTCTTTTTTACCTTGAATAGCTTGATTAAATTCAGGATTTAATTGTTGATCTTGAGGTAAATTAAAATCTACTGCGGGTGCTGATAGAATATTTGGGGAAGAAGATTTAATGTAATTCCAAAGTTCTTCTCCTCCGGGTTGCCATGGTAAGTTAGCCCAAAAATCTTTTTCATTTTCTCCAACGCTTTCTCTAAAAAGTTTCCAAAAATAAGATTTACCTTTAGCATTAGCTTCATCTGTAGATTCTCCTGTTAGCTTTTCATATCCTTGATCAAAATCACAAAGCACACCATCCATATCACAATATATAGTGTATGGTTTGATTGCCTCATATAAGTCAAGTAAAGTTGGTATTTTTTTCATGTATTAATTTTAATAAATTTACAACCTATTTTTTACTCGTTTAAGTAATTCTTCAGTAAATGGTACACCATGTCTATTTTCAAATTCGTTTACAAGTCTATCTGTTGATAACTTTTTATTTTTTAATAAAATATATGCTCCTAAATCAGCATCCATTTCATCTTCTTCAGAATATGGTCCTGTATGTCCTAAGAGTAAATGAGTTATTTCGTGTGCTTCAACAAATTTTAAATCATTAAAATCTAAATTGGAATTTATAAAACGTTCACCATTAAGAATTATTGTTTTATCTTCTGGGGAGTAAAAGCCATATCCATATTTATTAAATAAAGGTTTTAAAATTTTATAATTTTCATAATTTCCAAAAGCAACTAATATGTTTATATCTGGTTCAAATATGCTTTCATATAATAAAGTACCATTATCCTCTTCTGTTTCTTCGTTTAATTGTTTAGGTGTATTATCATGTTCACATTTATGACAAACATATAAGTCATCTCCACCATCTTTTATTTTCCAACTCCATCCACAATTATCACATTCAATTCTATCTTCAAATACACCTTCAGTTAATGTATCTGTCCAATTGCGGAAAGTCATATTTCCTTTTTCATATGCTTCTCTTTCAATTTTAGGTAAATCACCTTCTTCGTTTGTGTCTTGAGTAGAAATGCCATTTAAACGATTTTCACAGTTTTGCATGTGGTGAATCATTTCGTGCGCAAATGAACGCATAATGTCTTTTGGATGACGATTCATTGTATAAAGTACTATAACGCGTTGATTCCGATCATAATACGCCGTTTTACCGAAAAAATTCCTAGCGTTTTCAACATCATCTTCTACAAATTTTACTTTAGGTAAAGGTTTAATATTCATTCCCTTATCTAACATAAATTCGGTAAGTGCTTTTAGGTGTTTTGGATAATCAAATTTGCTAGGTTCAGCATACTTTATTTCATTTAGTGGGGTTTTAGTTAAAATAGACCAAATCCCATCTTTTTCTTCTTGTGATAATTTAGTTGGGAGATATAATTGAAATGTTTCTTTTTCTCCACTAATTAAAGCAGCTCTTGTTTTTGTTCCACTAACTCGATCTTCTCCTTCTTCTGTTTTAATTACTATTGTTTTAAAGTTAGGATATTTACCTTCTAAACTATCAAATCGTTTTATATCCAATAAATCCATTTCACCTCTAATACCAACTACTGGATAAAAATAAGTGTCTGGGTTGTTTTTTATAAGTGAGCTAATATCTGAAATAGGTGAAGAGTTATCTGAGATTTTAATTTCAACGTTAGATGGAAGATATTTTTTATAGATATCCCATACTGCTAAACTTTCTTCTTTAGTTACACCATCTCTTACTTTATGGCCTATTAAAACAATTACTTTATTAAAATTTGGATTTTGTGCTACTTCATCAACTAATACAAAATGTCCTATAGTTGGAGGTTTAAATCCACCAGGGATTAAAGCAACACCTTTTTGTTCAGATTCTAAAAGTGGAAATATAAGTGATTTAACTAATGAATTCATTTATTTTAGATTGAGCTTCTTCTTTGGAAACAGAGGAGTTTATAATATTTTGAGCTAGATTAGAATCAAGGAAATTTTGAATTTCTATATTTAATTTTTCTTTTAATTTATTAGATTTTTCTTGTTCTTTTTCAGTTTTTTGTTTTGGATCTTTTGGATCAAATGGGGTAACATACTTTTGGATAATTTGTTCAATGTCTTTTAATGTTTCTTCATTACCCGTATTGGATACAGATACAAAGTTATTACCAAATAATTGTTGATATAAAGGAAAATTTTTAGCTACCATAAGCCATGTTCCTAACACCGCACCAGGAAGTAAACTTCTATCTTCTCCACCTGATTTTTCAAATCGTTCTTCATTGCGTTTTAAAGATGTTTCTAGTTCAGTATAAACATATAACATCATTACCTTATATCCCGCTTCTTCAAGTTGAGATTTTAGTTTTAATGTTTGGTTTGAGGATGAAGCAGTACCATCTAAAATAAATGATTCTTTATTTAATATAGTTTGAGGTAAATCTTGAGTTTTTAATTGTTTTGCAGCAGTTTGCATTGCCGACATAAATTTACTTCTATCTTCGGAATCTGCTGTTTTTTGGTCTAGTGTAAATTGATCTTGTTTTGATAAAGCTGCTATAGTATCATCAATGTTAAGAATTTTAAATTTACTTAAGTTTAAATCTCTTAAAATAGTTCCTTTTCCAGATCCTGGTGCTCCCGCTAATATAATAGCTTTAGGACTATCTTGCACTTCCTTTAATAATTGGATAAGACTTATCATAATTATACATATTACAACTCTCGCTTAACGCTAGTTTTAAATTCAGTAAATATTGGTGAATGAGTAGGGTTTTCTAAATCAAATAATTTTTTAACTGTTAAGAAAATATCAATATTTTCCTCTTGTGTACGAGATGATTCATACATTTCCCATCCTTTACCTTGTATTTTATCTTTAGCACCTTTACGTTTGCTTGATTTTAACCATAAAATTCCGTAACGATCTGCTTTTTTACCAAAACATTCTTCATAGCATTTACCATAAATTGCAGTTTGTAAATCATATGTTGTTTGTAAGTGATTTGATGTTTTAAAGTCAATAATCCAAATTTCACCATTAATTTCGCAAACCATATCACAAGTACCTGCTACTTTTATTTCATCTGAAAATAAATGTACCTCGGCTTCAATTAATGTTGGCTTATATTCTTCCCAAAAATCTACAAAACGTAAAAACATTTGCCATACATCTGGATTAAATAATGGAGTTCCACTTGGGGATAAAAAGTTAAGTTCTTTTCCGTTTAAATACTCTTCAATCATTTCATGTACTTGAGTACCTTCTTCACCTGCTTTTTTAACAATATGTTCTGAAGCAAATCCTACTTGTTTAAGCCAATTTTCAAAAAATTTTCCTTTTGGGTAATAACTTAAAACATAAGTAATAGAAGGGTAATATTTACCATTTCTACGATAATATCTTGAATCGGGTAATGTTATTTGTTTTGCATCTTCTGAAATTTCTAAGATTCTATTATAAGATCTTTTAATGTTTCTTTTTGTCATATGGTTGATAATTTCTTCTCCATAAGTTTATATTGTGTTAATGGAGACACTGTTTGTATTAGTTTTGTAAAATTTTCAAAACCTAATTCACTAGGGTCTTTCCCTTGTAATTCTACTAAATAAACTTCCTTTCCAACATCTAATAGTTGTTCACAAAATCTAAGTGCTTGCTTTATAGCATCGTTATCTAAAGCAATGTATATTTTTTGTACTTTTGATTCAACTAATTTTTTCATTAAACTAGGTTGAATATTTTTTCCAAATAATGGAACCGCATTTCGTTTTATTGCCATAGCATCAAATGGTCCTTCACATAATATAATAGGTAAATCCCAGTTAATAAACAATTCTAACGGTATAATATCGCGAGACGTTTCTGGGTTGCGGTACTTGGTGTAAGGATTTGGCTCGAATGATCTAGCAGTGAAATAATTTAATTTACCGGTGCTATCATATGACGGTATAACTATCATGTTATTATATTGACCTGAATTGCAGTAGCCAATATTGTACTTTAATATATCCTGTTGGGTTACGTTTCTTTTTTTAAGGTAAGACCAAGCATGTCTTGCTACAATATCCTTACTATTTGTAAATGTTTTAAATTCTTTTGGTAATTCTAATGTGGTAGTGGTTGATTCACCTATATTGTGTAAAGATACATTTTTAACTAATTTACTTAATTCATGAAAATGATTAGCATCAACTTTAATTTGATTGAAAAGACTTTTTATTGATTTTCCTTTTTTACTACACGTCCAACAAGCCCATTGATTTATACCATCTTTATTTTCAGTAAAATTAACTTCAAGTTTGGGTTTGTGGTGATGGCAGAAAGGACAAGTATAAGATTGATTTCCTCTTGCAGTACGTTTGCCTGCTCCTAGAACAGAATTAACTAAATTAACTAGTAATTCATTTACCATAAATGCAAGATACAATATTAATCTTGGGGAACAAAGTCTTTTCGAAAAAACTTTCCTAAAATATTATCATTTATCCAATCATTTGGATTTTCTAAAACACCTAATTTAAATAAATATTTACATTCATAGTATGTCAATAGTTTTTTGTTTGGAACAATACACAAAATTTTACGATCAAAATCTTTTTGTTTTCCTAATTTTATAAGTTCAAGTATAGGTTTTGCTGATCCGTAGTAAGTTTTCCAATCAGATTCTTTTATGATTTGTTTTGTAGGAGATGTTCTCCCTCTAGTTATAGGTTGTTCAGCTAATTCTTTTTTACCTAGTTTTTTCTTTACATTGTGGTATAAAGATTTTTTACCTAAATAAGATTTATTAGTAGGGATGTGAACAGAAATATAAATGAAACCATATGTTCCTTGGGGAAAATCTTCAATGGATTCTATCCATTTATCGTTGTAAAACCATTTTGACATAAATTTTAAAAATCAAAGTTTATTAATATTGATGTGTCTGTAACAGAGGATACAGGTAACGGTTGAGCAAGTTTTGCTACCGCTAATAATTCTTTATTATTATTGTATAATCCAACAGTTGTAATATATGGGGAAAAATATGAACCTGTTACATTATTGTTTAATTTTCCATTTCCTGGTTGAGAGAATGAACTACCACTATCATTACTTATAGCTAGTGATCCTGAAGTAAGTGTGGGATTATTTGAAAAATTAAATTCATTTTCTCTAATAGTACATTTATATTGGGTTTCATGTATAGTAACTGTACTTTCAAATGAACAGGTTATAAGAGAATTATAAAAATCATTAACAAAAATCATATCATCCCCTCCATATATTGCAGTGCCATAATTTACTTGTCCATATCCATCTACAGAACCCGTAATTCCACCATTAGTTATAATAACTATTCCGTGTTCATAAATAACGTCTCCAACTTTTAAGGAGGATGATAATAAATTACCTAAACCATCATCTTGTAGAATTATATTTCCAAAAAAAGAAGATGAGGTAGAAATATTTACAGTTCCTGGTTTTAAGTATTCTCCAAATAAGTTAGATGGGATAGAAATTATGCAAATTTCTTCATTTGATCCTGTAGGAAGATATCTACTTGGAAGTAAAGTATTTGATAAATAATTATAATAACTTGGAGTATAAATTGGTCCTGTTACAGTTCCATCAGGGTTAAAAGAAGCTGTGTTTGAATAGGAACCATTGCTGCCAGAAATATAATTAGAATAATAAAGTTCTTTAATAGAACTATATATTAATTGGCTTGATTGAGGTGTAATATATCCAGTATTGTCTGAACCAGATACCCATAAAGATGAAGTAATATTTTTTCCAAGAAATCTATCAATTTGAACATTTGATCCTGTAAGTTCGTTTCCTGTAAAAGTAAATAATTTATTTACCTTAAAAGGAGAAACAATAACATCAGAAGTTATAAATGGTTTGAATATACTCATTCATTCTAAAAATCTAATTTTACTCTAATTAAAGCTTCTTTTGTAAAATCTTTTAATAATGGTCTTGACATTTTAGCTACTGCTATTAAATCATTGCTATCATTATACATTCCTATAGTAGTAAGATATACTTGTGGAGAATTAATAAAATCAGTATAAATTATATTTCCTGTAGAACCTGAAATAAAAGATGGGTTTTCTGAGTAGTTAAATTCACTATTACGAGCTCTAACAAATACATAATCTGATGTAAGTGTTTCTTGAGAATTAATTTCAAAATATCCTCCTGTAGAAATAGAATTAAATAACTTTTGTGGGTTTTCACCATCTGAATTATTGGATCTATTTGGAGAAACTTTAATTGATTGGGATACAGCCGCTGGGTTGATTAAAATAGTTCCTAAATCTGGAAATACTAAACCATAAGAGCCTGAAAAATTTACATATCCATTATTTGCTAAAGTTCCTGCGGTTCCATTAGATCCGGAAATTAATTGAAGTACTCTAGTTGCACCTAAAAATTGGTTTACTGGGTTGTCTAGGGAGTCATCTGTAAGATTTATAATTCCTCCAGATCCAGAAAGAGTTAAATTTAAAGAACCAGGGAATATATTTTGTTTATATCTTGATCTTTCAAGAGATATTACCCAAAAATTAGATGCAGTTATTAAATTATTTCCTTTACCAAAATAAAATTTAGAGTTTTCATCTTCTAAAATTAGAGTACGATATTGTCCATAAACTGTTTTTGTTGGGGAATTTTCAGGAACTGCATTATTAAATAATGCACTTCCACTTCCTAAAGCATCAGCATATGCTATACTAAATTGAACTTCAGACTCTAAAAGTATAGATGAAGTTTGGTAAGTGTTAAGATAATAATCACCAGATAAACCAGCAATTTGGATGGAAGATGAGTGGAATTGGGTTAATGCAGGAGTTCCAGTTGACCATGTCGTAGAAACTATTGAATCACTACTTACTAAAAAATCCTCAGGATCTAATCTTTTAAATGACATTATTTATTTTTTATTGATTATTATTTGTATATGAAATAAAAATTGGTATAGTGATACGAGCTCCACTATCTAAACCTACAACAGTTAATGTACCTGTAATTTGAACTTGTCCAGATCCAAATAAAGTATTTACTGTAGTTGCTTTTAAATTAATTTGAGATCCTATTACGGTTTGTGAAACATTAGTTCCTAAAGTTGATGTTTGGGATGTATTTGAGGCTATTGCTCCTGCATTATTAATTCCAGCCCCTGTAAATGTACTCATTAATCTAATATCAGAAATTGTAGCTGAATATCCATTAGTTTCAAATGCTTGTGCCTGTCCTAAATAATTTACGGTTTGTGGAACTATTGATAATGAAGCTCCTTGTTGTAAAGTAATAGCTGAATATCCCAAATTTAAAACTGGTAGCTTGGCTGTTCCACGAGGTAAAGTAGCTAATTTATATTTCATAATTTGAGTTTCTTGAGGAAAAGCCTCAAGTAAAGGCATATTTTGAAGAGCTTCTCCATAATATGCAGAACCTGAAGGGTGGGTGGGGTTGTATAAAGTATAATCTATTTCATCATCTGCAAATGCAAACTGTGTAATTCGGAAAGAACCATCATTTTTTGCTAAAAGTTCTCTTCCTTTTGTTGTTAAAATTGCATCTACTGTAACGACACTGTTATTTAAATATCCCATATTGTTGTATTATATATTTGTATTATATTAATAAATATTATGTAAGCAAACCTTTTTCAGTAAGAAGTAAAATAATTTCATCTATAGATTTATCTAATTCTGGGACTACAAATTCCGGTTTAATAAGATATGGCCCTATTGATCCTACTGGTCTAAATCCTTCAATAACATTTTGTGAAGCATTATCAACATATCTTCTAATTAAAAATTGATTTAAATTAAGTGATTCTGATGGTGGGACAGGTCTGTCAAATTCTACTGCTAAAACAGGAATGTTTGGAAATAAAAATTTATTATTAGTACCACCCGAAAATGAAGATGTTGTTGAACCCGATATTACATAATATGAATTTCCTGCTACTCCATCAGTAAGAGTTGATGTTAATAATAAATTTGGGCTTGAATTGCTTGAACTTATAAATTGTAAAGATGAAGTATATAAAGCTATTGAACTACTAAAATTAAATATTGCAGATGAAGTAGCTACATAATCCGCTACTGTTGTTCCAGTAAATGAACCCGTTCTAATATAAATTACAGTAGATGTGTTTGCAGGTAAAGTTGCAGAACCGGTATAGTATAAAGTAATACCATTTATATTTAATGATTGAGAACCAATGCTTCCAGATGCTAAACTTGCAGAAATATATGTTAAAGGCACATTTAGTGATGCAGATGTTAATGCTAAGTTAGTTTGTATATAAGGTGAAAATGGAAAATAAGATGTAGAGGAAGTAAGATATGTTAATAATAAATTTGGACTCGAATTACTTGAACTTATAAATTGTAAAGAAGCACTATATGGAGCTATTGAACTACTAAAATTAAATATTGCAGATGAAGTAGCTACATAATCCGCTACTGTTGATGCAGCAAATGAACCCGTTCTAATATAAATTGATTCAGATGTATTTGCAGGCAAAGTTGCAGAACCAGTATAGTATAAAGTAATTCCATTTATATTTAATGATTGGGAACCAAAATATGCTAAACTTGATGAAATATGAGAAAATGGTATATTTAAAGATGAAAAAGAATAAACAGAAATTACACCTGCTTTAATAGTTAAATAAGTTTGATTTTCTCTTCCTTCAAATTTAAATTCATCTCCATATTTTATGTTCCAATGTTCTTTAACAGGATTCATACCTGATGAAGATCCATTAGAGGTAACTAAATCAACCATTCTTATTGATGGGTTATTAAAATTATCAATAAGTAAAGATTGGGTTGTAAATATAATATTTTGACCCGAAAATCCGGATTTATTAATAAAATCTAAAGTAACATTTTGGGTTGGGGTATTAGATGCAGATATCCAAAATCCTTTCATGTCAATAAAAGATCCAGTTCCATATCCAGGAAGTATATTTTGAACAACTTTAAAGGTTCCTCCAGATTCAACATAAGTAGATCCATTAGTATTTCTACCTTCACCTACTATATAAAATTTATCTCCTGCTTTTATGTCAGAATATTTTCTTATAATACCTTTATTAGCATATGGTGAGTTATCATTTTTAAACTGGCTCATATCCTCACCTGTAAGGAAATTTTGATAGGGAGTATTTTTTAAAGGAACTCCATCTCTTTCGTGTTGGAGGATTGCACCAAACCTTCTTTTTCTTTGACTACCTTGTTGATATCCCGTAGTATTAGAAACTTTTATATCAAAAGAAAATGATAAATCTATTTTATCATCTATAAGATCTTGAGTAATAACATATTTCCAAGTATCAGAAGATTTATCAATGTTTGCATCTGTTCCTTTAGAGGTTTGGTTATTAAATTTAATTATAGTAGGTGATTCACCAATACTATTATCAGCATATGTTGGAGAAGTAGCAGTAAAAGAATAATCTCCAATAGGATATATTACATTGGAAGATGATTGAGCCATAGCATCATTTATACCTACAAATGTAGATGAAGTTGCAAATGATTGTGTTGGGGCTTGTCCAATTTGAGTATAAAAAATAGGTTCAATAGAAGATGCACCTCTAATAATTTTTCTAGTTATTTCTAATTCACTTGTTCCTAAACCATCTTTTGAATTAATTATTATATTTTCACCTGAGATAAAATTTCCTTGTAATTCGGATAATGAATGAGGAGATGAATTTGGGATAATTATAGATCCATCAGATTTAATTAAATATTGAACTGCTGTTGTAGATGCATTTTCATGTTCAGGGGGCCAACCATATATACCAGGGCAATATGCAATAGCGGTTTTTAAACTTTGAACTGTTGGAGTATTGCCATAAGTTCCTTCATCACCCTCAGTGTATTTATTTAAAAATTGAGATGTAGATTTAGATCCTTCGTATTTTATAATAGTTGATTTTTTAGAAGTGTAATTTGAATTAGGTACAGTAGCGGGGGTTGCTGTTCCACTAATTAATAAGCCAAAATTATTTGGGATAATTCCAGTAGAATAATCTACATCTAAAGCATAAGTACTTGGTCTTTGGTCTGAAATATGGTTTATAATAGCATTGTCATTACTATTATAAAAATTAGCTTCGGCAAGATATGGTTCTATTATAATAGGGGTATCTGGAATAGCTATAGGGGATGTACTTTGAGTAACTAAAAAGCTACCTGATTTTAAAGTTAAGTCACCAGTTTGAATAATTGCCAAAAATAATGAATTTGTACCTAATGGATAGTAAGATGCGGATATAGTTGTAATAACATTAGCTCCTGTAGCTAAAGGTGTTGTAGCAAGTGTAGTAGCATTCCCATTACTTATAGAAAAAATACCTAATAAATTTAGAAATGATCCGGGAATAGAGCCGCTTGTTATAATAGAAGCAGATACATTTAATGTAATATTTGGGGTTTGAGAATTTATATAATATCCTGTAGAACCTGTAAAAAATCCTTCAATGTTTCCATCAACAGTATTAAATATAATAGGGGATGATAAAGCTGGGTATACAGGTAATAATGTAGGTGTAACGTTTGAAGCAGAAACACTATAATCTAAAATATAATTATCAACACTATAGTTAGGATTTCCTATACTGTCTACTTGGTAGAAAAAATAATCAGGATATTCTGTAACAGATTGGATAACCATGGGGGTATAAGATGTGCTACCATCATATAATATTAAAAGTCTAGTAGCTTGTCCTAAGGGAATATTATTATAATTTCCATTAAAATCTTCTTTATGTATTTTTACATAGCTATTTCCATATGTGTTTGGGAAAAAACCTCCTCCGGGGGTCATACCTCCTAATTGAATCCATCTTTGTAAAATTAAAATTTCTCCAGGATTTGGTTTGGTTTGAAGTGATACAAATTGTTCTTCAGCAAATGTATAATCAGGATTTGGAACTGAAATATCAATATTATATTGAGAAAGTGAAAATTGTACTGGGGTGTAATTAAATTCTCTATATTCTGGTACTGTAGGAGTATATAAATTTCCTGTAGATATTAATAAAGAGGATCCACTAAATTCTCCATTATAAAATTCATCTTGAGAATTATGTATTGTATTAATAGATCCTAAAGGTGTTGAAATAGATTCACTCCAACTTTGGGTTAAATTAAATAAATTATTTATTCCTTCTGGGGAAAATGATAAACCATTAAAATTTTCAAATATTCCTCCTGTACCTACATTAAAATCCATTAAATTTCCAGGGTTGTAATTATTCCATTGTGGAAGTAAAGTTCCTGAAATTAGTAGGTTTTGTAAAATAAATGGAATATTTGGTGGAGATTGAGGATTTACACTTTGAGTAATTAAAAAACTACTTGATTTAAGAGTTAAATTTCCATCAGTTGCAAGTGATACAAATAATTGATCTCCTACAGAAGGATTATAAGAAGCAGATAATGTTTTAGTAATATTAGCTCCCGTAGAAAGTAGAGTGGATGAAAGTAATGTAGTACTATTTGATGATGGAGAATAATTATATAAATAAAATGAATTATTTATCAAACCAATTGATCCACTTGTAGTAATTGAAGAAGAAACAATAATTGGAATATTAGAGGTATTATAAAATGTATATTTACCTGTTGTATTATCAAAAAATTCTAAAGTATCATTTCCTGTAACAGATCCATAATTTTTGGGAATATAATTATATGAAATCCCAATGAATTCTTGAGGATAAACAGATGCTGAAATTTTATAATTAAAAATGTCGTTTGTTATGTATGAAGATGTGGTTTTTGTTTTTATTTGAGGTTGTGGATATTTATTTCTTTCTAAAATATGTTGTTTAATTATAATACCTGAAGCAAGACTTGTGCGAGCAGGGACAAAATCTTTTATCATTTTAAATAATGAATTGTCAAAAAATTTAATTAAACGAACAAAATCAACTAAATTATAATTTTTAGTATATTTTTGAAAATATGAATCTCTTAAAGCATCTAAAGATGGATATGATTCTGCAGAAGAAGAACGCAGTCTTGGATCTCCAATGTATTCTCCTATATTAAAATATCCGAGAGAAGAATTAATATCATCATTTATTTCATCTTGTGGAGAAAATGCTACCTCAAGTAAATTTGTATTTGCTGTATAACTTTGAGATATATTAGCTTGTTGAGATAAAGACATAAATGGAGATAAAACATCTCCCTCAGGTATTACATTATTTTCAACTCTAATTTTATCAGCAATTGCATTTTTAATTCCCACTACTGGTTGATCGTAATAAAAATATTCTGTATTAGGTACAAATGTAGGTGTTAAATTAAAAGAAGCAGTACTGTCAGATAAAAAAGAGGAAGTGGTAATCCATGAACCCGTAACTTTTGGATGAATTGATTTAGATCCTGTATATAATTCTCCTCCTAAAGGTAATCTAAAAGCTAATTGATCTGCTCCAGAATTTATAGAGTTTCCTTCAATTGAGGAAGGATTCATTACAAAATCTTTAAATACACTTTCACTTATAGGTTTACTATAGTATCTAATTTCTTGAAAAGATCCAGAGAATTTATTGTATATACCAGCATTAACATTAGAACTTATAGTAACTGATCCAGAACCAAAAAGTGCTGTTATTGAATTATTCCATACTGTAGGGCTAGCAATAATGGAAGATGAAGTTATAAATCCAATAGAGGTTCCATTTTCACCACCCTCATACATTTTATTTCCAGAATATAATTCAAAATTAGTTCCTCCTCCTGTTAATGTTCTTTTAGCCATTACTGACCACCAATCACCATTAAAAAATGGTAAATAAACACTAGCACTTAATGTTGGTTGAACTGTATAGTTAGGATAAAAATCTAAATAGGCATATTGGTAGTAAGGATCAATAATTGAACCATTATAAGAGCCAGAAGTATAAGCTGATCCTGTATAGCGGAGAGTTATATGAGCTGAGGGGATGTTAGAAATATTATGAAGAGCAAATAAACTTTGAGAGTATGGAATTGATGAAGTAGGTAAACCATTAGTTTTAAACCTAAACATTACTGTTTCAGGGTTATCAGAAATTGAACCAAATTCACTATTTAAAACAAAACTAGATGAAATAAAATTATCTCCATTTTGTTTATAAGCATAATTAAATTCATTTTGCCAATAATCCCAATCATTTGTATTTATTTTATCTTTTCCACCATATTCTTTAATTCTTAATATTGTATCAGGAATACCATATGAGGTAATAAGTGCACGCAAACCCGGCAATGTACCTTTTGTTTGCAATAGGTATGGCAAATTATGGTATATGCGTTTATATAACGATTTATTAACGTCATCTAACGGTAAATAATCATTTGAAGCAGATATTTTTGTATTAATATACTCGTATCCACTAGGGGTAGGTAAAGATCCTGTTATGTTTGGAAAGGGAAATAAACCACCTTCAGGTGTTAAACCTAAAAATGCTGTGTATAAATCCTCGTTTGAAAAACTATTTTGATATAATTTAATTCCAAAATCTCTAATTGCATCCGCTACTAGATCTTTTGAAATACCATTTTCTAAACGGTTATCGGCACTGTATTTTTGAGCAACATCTCTATAATATATCCAAATATTATCATAATGTTGTCCTATCATTTCAATAAATAACTGGTAAGGATCATTTGCAGGATCTTCTCTTAAATATTCTGGGATTGTATAGAATAAATTATCCTTGTTTAAGTTATCATAATTAGATGCTGAGTAAAGTTGACCACCATAAAAAGGAGAATTGTAGTCCGTAGCACCTAACCAAGATGATACTTGATCACTATTAGAATTATATAATTGATAAGGTTTTTGTGTAGTTGATTTAGGCCATGCTTGAGGACTATTTTCATAATATAAAAAATATTCATAACCATCAAAATTAGTTATAATACTATTTATTTTGCTTTCGTAATTTGCTTTACTTTCACTAGTTGGGGATGTTGATAATAAATTTAAATTTAAAATAGATTCTGAGTATTCTTCAATTAATTGGATTTTATAGTAAAAATTTTCAATTCTAGTTTGTGCTGAGCTAAAGTGAATAAAATTAGAAAAATCGGTATAGTCTACATTTATGTCTATTTCTTTTTCTTCAAATAAACTATTTAATTGATTTAAAGAGCTGGTTTGAGATGTTAAAATTAAGTCTGTATAAGATAGGGATAATGTTGAATTATTAACTTGATCTTTTATATCTAAGTTAAAATTTGGGTATAATATATTATCGGTGTTTTGTTCAAACTCAATAGGAACTAATGGAAATTTAATTTTATAAGCTTTAGATTCTTCTATGCTTGTAACTATCCATAAAGGTTGATTAATTTCAAATTCTTCTGGTAACGGTTGGTATAATTTAACTAGTACAGAAGGAGAAGTAGGATCATTATCTAAATCTACTAAAATATTATTAGCTAATATTAATTTATTAATTCCAAAATTTAAATAAAAATCTTGAAAATATGGAGAAATATCTCTATCTACTATAAAATCTTCTGCTTGAGTTTGTAATTGAGTAGAATTTAAATCTGTACTATCTAATCTTATTTCTGTTCTATCAGAAGATATTTCAGATATATAAAGATTTTCACCAGGAGTTCCAATTCTTTTTTGAAAAAAATTATAAAGGATAATATATTCACCATTTGGTGTTTCTAACCCATTAATCATTAAATCTCTTTCAGGATCTAAAATTATTTTAGATAAGGCTCCATCACTTCCCGCAGATTGACCATCATTTAAAATAATATAATCTGTATAATCATATGTTAAAAATAAAAGATCGTTGTTAAGATTAAATGTAAGGGATTCAATATAACAATTATCAGAATTAAAAGCAGTTTTAGATAAAAATGAAGGAATTAAATTTAATTCGTTTGCATTATATTTAGGGGGGAAAAAAATAGGAGAAGTAATTGGGGTAATTATAGCCGCCATTTTGTTATAAGATTATATTTATTGTTTAACTTGAAGTTCTATAATTTCTTTTTGAGCATTAAGTAATTCTACTCTTAATTGATAGATTTCATTTTGCAAAGCTGTTAATTCATCTTGATTAGCAATGTAATTAATATATTCGCTGCTTTTTTCAATTAAATATTGATGGGAATTAGTTTCACCGAACTCAGGAATATCAAAAAATATTTCATTATATGTATTAAAAAATGAATTTGTTGATGGTTGTTGTTGAATTTCTTCAGTAATTGGTTTTATTCCAAATTCAGTAAAATTTGTATTAATTATTTTTGGATATGATGATTTATTATATACCTTTAAATTTAATTCTATATTTTCACTCATCCATTTATAACTTTAAAATAATAATTATCATCAAATATTAATGTTGAACCATTAATTATAGTTTTAATTAAAATTTTATAATATCTTTCTGGTTCAAGGCCACTCATATAAACACTAAAATAATTTCCTGTTGAATCAGAACTAATTTGGGTGTATTGATTATCGAAGTTAACAATAAATTCATTGGTAGCCAAGTCTTTTATAGCATAATATGAAGAAGTAGGTAAAAAATTTAAATTGGTAAATAATGAAGATGTTTGATATACACGATTTGGGTATAAAGGACTTACATTTACATTAAATTTATTTATACTAGTTGGGTAAAATATACCAGAATTTTGAGAAAGAGACATTTTAATATCTGAAGTAGTTACTATACTTCCGGTTAGTGATCCTGTTAATACAGATTGGTAATCTCTCCATCTAAATTCTAAACATGGGGGATAAATTGTATTTGTATCAACACTATAATATTTAAATTGAGGTTGGATATATTCGCTTGAATTAAATTCTTGAGATCCTGTTAATTTTACTATAAATCCATAATTTGGAAGTATTGAACTAGACCAAGCATTTACTGTAGTTTTAACATTTACTTCTATATCTTTTTCACTACGTAATTCAAAAGATTGAGATACAATAAAATTAGATCCTGTAAACCAATTACCACCACCTTGAGAAGAATAGGATGGGTTGTATGAACCTGTGTAACCATATACACCTATAGAACCAACCATAGACCAAGCTCCAGAGCCACTATAATTAGAATATGCCCACGATGAACCATCTTCAACTATTGGAGAATCTAAAGTATATCCTGTTCCATTATTCCAAGATTGGGCTATTGGGAGAATTTGTAATGATGTATTTTGATTTAATCCTTGAGCTTCTGCTATAAAATTTTTAAAATATACATCATATGTACTTCCAGATATTTTATTAGTAATAATATCTGTAATTTCATTTGTATCAAATTTTACTAAATATCTAGCTACATCTGGATCTCCACTAAGATTTAGTTTATTAGATGTTTCTAGGATAGCATCTAATCCTGTATTCATATTAGGGTATGCAGAATATAATGTAGCGTCTTGAGTAGGAAAAATTTTATATATAGCCATTAATATACTTTTATTATAAATATAGCATTATAAAGGAACTACTTTACCTTTTATATCTAAATCAGGGTATCTTAATTCAAAAATACTAGGATCTATTGATGGGTATATAACATTGTTTTTTGTTGCCCCATTTATATCATATGCATATTGAGAATATCCTAAATTAGTTCCTGATTTATTAGTAATAAATAAATCTTTTACGGTTTGGACACCTTTAATTTTATCAAGTAAAATATATATATCTCGTAACATAATTGGTTGATTCAGTTGCCAATTGTTAATATTAAAATAGTTTTTTATTTCTGATATGCAAGCTAATAAAACTTCATTATTGTTATATTCTGGGAGTATTACTATTTCAAAGTCTAGGCCAATGTTAATAATATATGCGTCTCTAATTTCTATGTTATCTCCAATCATTCTATATTGAGAAATATAGGTTCTTAAATTATTTTTTAAAGTTGAACTAGCATAATCTAAATATCCTAAGTTATTTAAAGATAATACATAAAGATTTAAGGTTTCTATTGTTGAAACTTGATTATCTGTCAATTTTGGTTGTTTAATACATGCTTTAGAAATAGCTCCATAATTTGAAGGCATACTTAATGCTCTAATTAAATAATCATTTTCAGTAACTGAACGTTTTTGAGATGCGATTGATAATAAAGTATTTTGGCGAATTTCTTCTAAAGTATCTCCAGATTTTCCTCCATTAGCTGGGATGGGGTTGTTTGATGATAGAGATGTAAATATATAATCAGCCGTTGTAGGATCTAAACCAGGAGTATTAAATTTTACAAATTGAGCGTCTAAATTAGTTAAGGTATTTGATGGAATATTAGAAGCAACACCACCTCCTTCTAAATACCTAACAGTTAATGTTGTATTAGAAGGAGATATACCATAAGTCCCTGTATATAAGAAATTAACTGGGGAGTATGCTGTTGTTAGTTTTTCTTGGTTAGTTAAGAGGCCTAAACCAACATTATTTAGATTTGGAACAATTTCTTCATTTGTATCATTTGGAGAACCTGCACCGAACTGTAGTTGAATTGTATTTTGATTTAAAATTCTTGTAGTAAATCTTGTTGAAACTTTTTTTAATTTTAGTAAATATGGAGTTTCATATAAAGTATTTGGGTTATTAATATTAGTATTTTTTACCTGGTCAAATACCATTTCTTGTCCTAAATGATCAACTTCATACCATAAATTACCATCAGAATCAGTAACATCTAATATTTTAATAAAATTAGAAGAATTTAATTCAATAGTTTGAAAGGGGGATGGAGTTGTAAAAACAAAATCTTGAGAATTAATAGTTGAAGAAATTGCATTTCTTCTTTTTTTTAATAAAAAATATTGCACTGCATTTCCTGCTACCTGATAAACTGTTGATATTGTAGGATCTAAAGAGCTAGAAACAGAAAAATCAAGTTTATCTTGAATTATAAACGAAGTCCCGTCATTTGATGTTACTATTGTATTTTCTGGGATAGTTAATGCATAATCAAAATCTGGAATATAATTTAATCCTGAAATTTTTGAGGGGAGTTGTTGGTAAAAATCAATTATAACTTGTGATGCTGCAGATATTTTTGGTTTATATCCAAACATATATGCTAATTCATACAAATTATTAGATTGTTGAGCATACTGAATGAAATTTTCTTGGAATTGATTATCTAAATAGAAACTTAAAACATCCCCAACATATGAAGCTTGTTCAATAAACATCATTCCTGGGGATGATTCAGAAAAATCATTATATGTGTTTGGGAAATAGGTTTTTGAAAATTCAATTAATCGTGCTTTAAAATCTGAAAAATCACGGTTAATATATTTTATGTCTTTTTTAGTAGTATTCATTTTTATAATTTAATTTCAAGAGTATCAGTTATTGAAGAATTTAAAACGTCATATTTAAGTGTAATCATTATTTGGTTAGTATTTTCATCCCCTGCAACAATTAAATCTTTAATTATTATATTAGAAAAATAATTTGAAATTTTTTCATTTAAATCTT
>OCVQ010001239.1_pt1 | contig 20089 bp, 21 predicted proteins | sample 1539061 | NCBI WGS metagenome assembly OCVQ01 (sample SAMEA3355526, study PRJEB22509) | marine metagenome | biome: marine; feature: river plume; material: water | place: USA | collected 2010-08-08 | depth 0.5 m | reverse complement strand
GACGACGCACAAAGGAGGCAAGAAGTCTCGCAAGTCTCGCAAGTCTCGCAAGTCTCGCAAGTCTGCTAAGAAGGCACACAAGAGGTAAATTAATATTTATCTAACACTGTGAGATTTATTAAACATTTTCTCTTAGCTGAACCTTCGATCGTATTAAGTTGTAGGATTAAGTAATACGTACGACAATAAAAAAGGTTGCCTATTGATTTTACATCACTTTATTTTTTACGAGGTTTGTCTCATTCTTCGTTTCGGTCGGTGTAATTAAACGCAGATATTGTATAGTGATGTCTATTGTGCTTGATAATATAATAAATTTTATTATATTATTATATTTTTGTCCAAATGTGTAAATCTTCAATGATGTAAATGATCGGCGTTTGAAATGTTAAAAAGTGTAAAACAAATAGCATTATAACTGAAATCGTAACTATAAACTGATTTGAAATATGTAATAATTAATCATTACTTAAAAATATGCGCATATACTCTTATTATACGAATGTTTCCAATTATAAATAATAATATATTTTCAAAACTATCAAATCGTCTTGACCGTTCTACGTTATATCTCACTGGTGGAGTGATGGTAAGTTCTATGTTATTCTATTATTTTTATTCGGTGATACCAACAATGTCAATGATAAATATGGGAATGTTTGCGACAGTTAGTAAGAATTGGGCTGGCATTGGTAATAATAATCACAATGACAATGCTGCCGATGATAAACCAAATAAAACTGATATCGTACCATATGAGAACAAGTATTATGACAAATTTGAAGAATTAGAAGGCGACGATTTGGAAGAAGATGACGTAAAGTCATTGAAACAAAATGTGTTATACGAAATGACACCGAAAGGACGAATTATTATGTATTATGATTTCGAAAAGGAGTCGTTTATATATTATTGTGACACGAAGGATGTGTCTTATTTGTATTTGGAAACGGTGGCGAGAAAATATGCCTTGACGTATCATTGTAAGAAAATTGTAGTTGATATCAAAAAGGAGCTTGCCTTGGCTAGGAAAACAAATGAGAGTAAGAATGATGGTAATAAAAAGGTATTGGTTGGTGTAAAAGCAGATGAATTGTTCGCTACTTTTAAAAGTTATAATCGTAAAGGTAGTGGTGGAAGTAAAACAATGAATAAGAAGTTTGTTTTACGGCAAAACGCAAATAGATATTCGTATTCTGGAAAAGTGAATGAATTTCCGTTTATTAAAACGAATGAATATAAAGTAGAAAAACCTATGGACAAGATGGATTACGAAACATTTAAGAAACTAATGGCGAAAAAAAATTAAAGGTAGAGTATATATGAGTAATTTATTAACAGAATTATTAACTGTTGCCAATCCAGATGAAAAAATAAAAGAAATAGTACAATTGGCTATATCAAATAGACAAAATGAGGTCAAACTTGTTACTGATTCCATCGCAGATTTGAATAAACAACAAACGAGTGGTGTCTATTATACTCCAGTTGATATGAATCCTTCAAGATCCACTATCAAATTAGTTGCGGTGGCTGTATTGACTATATTAAGTGATGTATTATATGGATTCCAATCTGCTGCCGAATATATGAAACAACACGTTGATACTATTGAGTCCGAAACCAATAAACGAGGGATACGTAATAATGTAATTGGTCAGTTGGGGGGTAATATAAAAGTACAAGCAACTGTATTGAATCGGCTAATTAGCAGCGCTAACAAGCAGATCACTAAAATCGTAGGAGGTGCTAATGCGAATGCTAATGATAGGAATAAGACAGAGGAGACAGATGTATCTGATACCAATATAGGCGAAACGACGAATGCTACAGATAAATCTACCTCGTCTATAGCAGAAGATGGTAAGGAGTTTGCCGTGAAAACATTTCACGCAATGAAAGATGTAGGTGAACTTGGCTTGAAATCTGGTATAAAATGGTCTGGTGATATTATGGTTTATCTCGTGGACGCAGCAATGGATATGACTGGTCAAGTAAATCTACTGGATACTCCGTTTGACAAATTGAGCCCCGAACTAAATAAAAAAGTGCTATTATTAGCCGGAGTGTTAAAAGGGATATCTACCAACCCGGCAACTAAACAAGCCGTAAGGGAAATCGCACAAGCAATTGCTGTTACTATAGTTGAAATATTGAAGGAAATACGCCCACAAGTAAATAAGGTGGCTGACCAAGGTACAGAGATGTTGGCAGAAGTTTCTGAGAAATTTGTAACTGGCGCAACTGGTACAGGTATTTCTATCATTCAAGCATTTTTAGCTGAAATACCGTGGGTTGGTGGCATGATTGATTTGTTTATTGCGATTGGTAAAGGATTCAATACATTGACACGAACATTTAGAGTATTTGTTACAAAAAGTGGTAAAATGGTAGTTACTAGCGCCCAAACTATAAAAAATACGGAAGCTACTGCGATGAAGGGTAAAGAACGTATAATGGGAGCGGTTAATAATGTAGCAGATACGTTGAAAAAATCGAATGATACCTCTGCTATCACTTCTAATAAGCAACTTGGCCAGAGTGGCGGGGGTGCGACAATGTATAACAATAGTCCAAAAATACAAAATGGTGGCAAACGATTGAGAAGAACGTTGAAACTATTTCATAAAACATTGCCCAGATTGAAATTTATGGCGAATGGTAACCCCATAAGAGATAATAGAACGAAAAAATCGAGAAAATAGAACGATACGAGCAGATAATGATGGGACCATTGCTAGTGCCTTTTTTTTAGTTCTCTTTTCTTAGTGCTCTTTTTAGTACATTTTTTGGTCTGTACTTTTGCTATTATTGATACGATGTATTACTGTTGTTTTGACTTCCATTCTAAGAACCCAATACTCTTCTTAATATTGAAGGAAGTTCCAAGATGAGATTTTGCGATTTCAAGTGTTTGGGCTTCTTGTTCGGTTAGTGACTTTATATACTTGGATATTTCTTCTGTTTGCGACTGGATAGGTGTCTCTTGTTGTTGCTCCACATTTGGCTTTTTGGTTATTTGGGTTGATTTGTTCACGTTCATGTTTTGTAGTTGAATTTATTTTTATCAGTTTAAATAAATTCAATTTTATATGTTATATCTTGTAATAAACTGCGATGTGTATAGTGTTAGACTACATATTTGGGGTTAACACGAATATTGAATCATACAAATTAGATTGCCGTTCATTCTTACATTACTTTTTTGTAATACCTTTGTCACTGAATTGTCGATTGAATACCCATTATTTATTAGAAATTCAAACAAATCAGGTAAATCGTCGATGCACATCAAATGGCATGGATTGTTTATTTGCGTGATGCCTATAACACAGCTTGGTTTGGGACATATATTATTATGCGTCTCGAATGGAGACAATTTATTTAATCTCACCGTTTTGGTGATGGTCTTAAGAGGCCCGTCTGGTGATTTATTCAAGGTTAATATATTTGTATATTCTTGCTGAATGGAATTGTAAAAAGGAATATTTTCAAGTGAATATAACTTCATTTGTTTCTATTTATGTTATCATTAGCAAAAAAATTGAAGATACTTAAATCTTAAATACTTGTAATAAACACAATACTTATTGATTTATCAATACTTATCTACATTACATTTTATAAGCTAGTCGGTGTAATACTCATTATGACATCTAGTGAAACTATGATTTTCCGTTTTAAATTTTCTGGTGATTTTACAGAACAGCTGATTCCATTTGCTAAACTTCATCAATATGATGATAGGCATACTTATAAGGAATCTTGGAATCAATGGTTATTATCCAATGATGAAATTGTGGATGCCGAGGTTAGACGTTTGAAAGGTCTAGGATATGATGGAAATATAATTGATAAAATGTATAAAAGTGGGCGTTATTATTTCCGTAACAAGACAAATAATGAGAATAAAGAATGTAAAAAGAGACGGGTTTATATTTCTCTAGAGCATGATGTGATTGATGCGATGGATGCGCACATTAATTTCAATTATTATTTGCCATTGTTTAAACCATCTATTGCTTATGAACAGTTTTGTATGGAACACGAAACATTAATCAATGACGAAACAACACGACTTTTACAAGAAGAACTTGCCCGTGACGACATTTACACAAAGATGAAGAAAACATATAAAAATAGATATTTCCTTTTCAAACAAAATCGACACAACCGTGAAAACTATGTTGCCGAAACGGATGGACCATATGCGGATAACTATCGACAAGATACTGATAACTATCGACAAGACCAATATGTCCATGAACACAAACAATTGGCCAAGGAATTTCTTTCAAACATTACGGTAAATTAACCATTATTAAATCACGATAAATAATAGTATAATCTCAATGACCTTGTTCTTGGAGAATTCTTTTTCTCTCAACAACTATATTTCTATTTCTAATCGAATCAAAACTATTCCCATGTATTTTCTATATTTTGTCCCCGTTGATACTTATAAGAATTTAGATGAACATTATAAAGTATTACCATTCTCTGCCTCCAATTTAATACAGAGAGAAATTAGACACAAAATCCTTTCCTTTGATAAAAATATTGATATATACCATAATGATTTTTGTGCCGTAATTACGAACCAGTTTGCGAAATCGATCTATCATCTATTTTATGCTTGTTCTATTCTTCATGCGAATCAAATTTCATTTACACTGAGTTCGTCGCCATTTCACTCAAACAGTGGTAATTTGCCTCAATTATATGATTACTCTTATTCTTTTTATTTTCCAATTATTCAATCTAGGAATTTAAAATTGTATTTCTCTCGTCTACTTTTACAAAATCCATATACATCGCTCGATGTATTTTTAATAACTCATCTTCTACATCATCCGGTTGACAACTTGTGCGAAGATGACACCAACTACATTTCAGAATTATTTGTACAACGTCGAGAGAAAATAGACATTAATTCAATCAAATCTATTTTATCATATTTTCATAACTATAATTCAATACAAATTATTCAATACCTATTACAATTCAAATATACTTGGTCGTATTATTCCCTTTGTTATTTTTTTATTGTTAATTATTCTGAATTTCTAATGAATTTCTCTCTATATAATTTATTTCATTCCTATATTCATTCCTCTTTTAAAGAACGACGGACGGATCTTATTCAAGAACTCCATCGAGTTTTATTTTCGTAAATATACATATATCATAACATGGATATGTATATTGGGTCGATTTAGTATCTAGTTTGGTTTAATATATAGCTTTGTACGTTGCTCTATATTTGGCTACTTAATACGCTACATTGTGATTACATAATCATTTTATTCAAACCGGTAACGACTCGTTTAATGTTTTTTAGCGGACTTTCCCTTCTTTCCTCTCTTGGACGACTTTCTTTTCTTTTGTGTTTTTCCAGCAGCGGAAGCGGATTTGCCAGACTTCTTGTAAGTTTTACCAGCAGCCTTTAAAACATCCCTTAACATGACTTTACCTCCCTTTGCCTTCATCTCAGCCATTGTCTTCTTAACGTGTTCTCTCCAAGCGTTCGCCATAATTATATATTTATGATATATAATAAAAAATTGAATTTATTTTATTATATCAACATTATATCAACATTATATCAATATTTCATCAACATTCCATTCTCACTTGATTATACCAAATATGTCTAAAGTTATTTTAACGCGTTATTTGTATTTATTCGATGAAGTTGGTCTGTCATTTATCTCTAGTATACTCAAGGCGCAATCCATTGATGAAGTGTATTTTTGGATCACAGAATTATATTTGTCAGGACTAACAGATCAAAGCTGGGAATTAATATGGTTTGTTTACTATGACTTTTACTATATCCTCAATCCCCATTTTGAATCATTTATTTCTAAAAAGTCAGCAATTGGCGATTTAAAAAGCATATTATCAGTAACTAAAAATTTATTTAAGATGACTTCTTCGTCTAAAGTGTTTCTTACCAGACAATACAACAATCATATCAAAGAGATTACTCACATATTTAAAGGAAAGAAACCAAATTGGCTTGCGTCAATACCAAGTAAATATCATGGATTGTTTCGGTTTATTGATAAAAAACTATATCATTTTGCGGTTTCTTCACTACCGGATACTGTCGAAATAGATCTATTACAAGCAATTCAAACCTATTTCAAACTAACCGATGAACAACTTATGTTATTTCAATCGGGCTTTAATTTCGATAATACTACACCATTACATGATGATCCAGATCATGTGGAACATGCGTCATCATCATATACGTACAAAAACTATCTTCACAAGTTATGGGCAATTATATGTTTATTGATGTTTTATCCCGATAATATTAATATGTTTACTACAAATAAAAAAAAGATATACATTGCGTATAGTGACACTGAATACGTCGAGATTATCAAACATCACAACGAACCAGTTCCGTTAGATAAATACAACAATCCACAGATTAATAAAACGCTTGAATTTAAGCGACTATACGCGATTGACCCACTGTGCTCGTCGTTTCAATTACTTAGAGAAGAGGTCCCAGATATAAACAGTTGCTATTGCTATCATTGGGAATATTATGCTAGCTTTTGTCCATTGTGGGCAGAACGATTTAATCAATATGATGTTACAGTTGATAATGATGCTGCTAAGATTATATTTAATAACGACGACCAAATGGAAGAATTTTATTCACAATTTGGGTATGAACCAGACGAACAAACTAAAGAGACAGAAAATAAACGAATGATAAAAATGACTCCTCATTCATGGAAAGAATGGTACGAATCTATCTTTAAGGAAAACCCTATTTATGAATTTAATGTCGACTTTCGTTTTCGATATTAGATATTATATAATAAATAAATTATTAAAAAGTTGAAGAGGATTAATATGATATTTATTTTTATATCGTATTTTATACAAAATGGTCAAGAATCTAAAAGGTGGTAATAAGTCTAAGCAAATGGGACGTAAATTCGTTACTGCTCCGGTCGATAGGCGTGTACGACTTACTGTAGAAGAAGGAGAAATATACGCGGTAGTAACTAAAATGCTTGGTAACGGAATGTTTACAGCAAATGACATAGAAGGTAAAGAGAGATTGGTTGTCATGGGGGGTAAATTTCGCGGAAAAGGCAAGAGAGATAATACAGTAACCCTTGGCTCATGGGTTATGATTGGAGAAAGAGACTATGAATCATCTTCTAAGCCGAAGTGCGATTTATTGGAGGTATATACAGATGTTGAAAAACAAAAGTTAAAAAGATCAGGTAATCCTATATTCTTACTTCTCAAGAGTGACCATGACAACGCGACAGAAACTGGCAAGGATGACGGTATCTCTTTTGAGAATGAAGATACTGAAAAATATAAAGAGCTGATGAATGTGGTAGCCGCCCAGACTATCGGGGGTGATGTTGTTGCTAATAGTACCACTCCTATTAGTCGTACTATCCATTCTATTGTCATCGATGGTGGGGACGATATTAACGTTGACGACATTTAATATGAATTAGAATTCATGGATAAATCCTGTAAACTATTTATTATAGCTTCATTTAATGCTGCTTCTTCAGATCGATACATGTCCCCTATATACGAATGAGGCATAGTATTAAATAGTTGATTTCTACCGAATGGATGAATTATATTTTCCAACGAACTTAGTGAATTTAAAAAAATATTTCTAGATGATGACAAATTTTGTGTTGTGTTGGTTCCAGCGTGAGGTATATCCATATAATCATCGTTTTTTATTTCAATGCTATCAAATTTATATCTACAAATTGGGCATTCGGGTCTTTGAGATTCCAACCATTTTTCCACAGTACCCATTGTGAATCCATGTTTACATGGTAAAACTGTTATTGCGTCACCTTCTTTAAACTCATCTTGACTAATTGGACAATTATCGTTTGAACATACATTAGTTGTATATTTTGTTTGGAATAACAACCTTTTTCCGTCCGTCGAAATCACGCGCTTATACGTATTCTCTTGACTTAGAGAAGCGTTTAATATATCAGGTTGGTCTTGATTTTCCAGCAATAAATTACCTAGTACATAACGTTGTATCAAAGATTGAAAATGTCTATCAACATCACTTTCATTATCTTCATTATCTTCATGTGATTCATTTGATTCATTTGATTCATTTGATTCATTTGATTCATTTGATTCATTTGATTGTACGGACTGCGACGATTCATCAAATTGATCCGTTTGATTAGCATGAGTTTCGCCAATAATCGTATTTTCAACATTTAGTTCAAATATTGTACATAGATCGGTGTATAATCTATTTGAACTTGTATCATTAAAAATATTCATAATTATCTATATGAATATTTTTTTAAACTATATTCTATCTATCACTCTCTATTTTACCGCGATTCGTGATTTTCAATTAGGGTCTCCAACACGTTGTATCTTTCCTTATCCAACATCTTTGTCAACATTCCCCACGGTGTCGATTCTTGTAGTCCAACCATTCCATCTTCTATAAACGAATTCAATAACACCGGACTATAACCAGAAAGCATGGTCACATTTGGTTGATACGACAATTCTGGGAATCCACTCGTACTTCTCAAGTTCCAAAATAGTATATGTGGGAGTTTATATCCTTTACCGCAAATCTCGATGCCAGCATTGTGAAATTTTTGTACCAATATTTCTCTAACGGTTCCGTTGATTGGTCGTTGCTTAATGCTATATTGTGATGGCTTATAGACCTCAGGTGTTTCTTGATTATCCTCATGTGGATCCTCTTTATCAAACTGCATATCCGAAAATACAGCCAATACTAGATTCTCTACCTCATCTGCTGTTAGTTTATTGATCCTTATTTGGTCTAATATGAGGTCCATTGCCTTGTGAAAATTCGTATTCATACCCCAGTTGGCATTTCTAACCATATGTACTTCCTCCACAAAATCTGTACATCCATCTAAATTTATCCAAGTTGGATTCGCATCAAATGTCAGGATTCTTTTTCCCAACTTTGACTTTGCTGCCACACGAAGTCCTAGACCCATCGCACTGAATAATGGCTGAGAGTTCTCATCCTCCATAGACCTAGAAGTATCTACCATCGCAATCATATTTTCAAGCGACTTTGTACACTTGCTATTATTCTTCCATGCCTCATTGATAATAAACCGCGCATGTATAGTATTTTCATCCGGTCCACCACTATATGGCGTCGGCAACTGTATTGACAGTGCCGCCTTTACAAAATCAACCATACTTGTTCGCTTGCCTTTTATCTCTTTATTCCCTTGTTTCACTTGTTCCATATAATTTAATAAATGTTGACGACAAATAATTCTATCGTCATTGTTCAAATTGTTCGCATTTAAAAACGCATTTCGTTGCTTCATCATGGTAATACTTGTCACCTTATCAAAATCAATCATTTTCCAAACTTGGCCACATTGCTTAATCTGAACTGTATCAATATAGGCATTCAACGAACTCACCAATTTTCTATAATATGTCTGTGCCTTGTCGGTTGCGCGCTTTGTCCACCCAGAGGAACCCCAGCCAACACGTTCAAAATAATTCATTGCTAACACTTTATTTATCCAGCCGAATTTTTTACTTTTTTCTCGAGGTATCCATTTCGCCAGCAAAGAGCACGATTGTTTATTATTCATATTGCCAATATCTTGTTTTAACTGACTATTGACTATATTTACTAATTCTTGCGGACATGATTGTAATTCATTAAACAAATATTTCATATCCTTCCAGCTACCTAGCGGCGCTTGATTCTTTACATTAGTACTGTTGTCAACACCAACAAATGAACGCATCAACGATACACACAACTCTTTGTATTTGTTATTTGTTTCCAATAGTGTTTTGATAATCGTAAAACTAACCGCATATTCTCCTCTGCCTTCTTCTATGTCACGTGTATGTGCTAGTAACTTTATCAATATCTTTTGATCCTCTAACGTTCCGTTTTCGAAACACTCGACAAATCGTGTGGCAATTGCTTGACGTTTATTCGAATCATCGGTTCGTACTAACTGAAAACTTAGCTGAAGTATCTTCTCGCGTTGTATGTCACTCCACGCATATTCGACATGATTATTCTCCCCACATTGAATATGATTCAACTTATCTAGAGCAGATACTAGGGCTGACATTGTACCGGTTAATATACTTGATATCATATCTTTAAATGTATTTTGTATACTATTCGTGTCCGGTTGGGAAGCATTACATGTATTACAAATAATATAGTTTTTGTAATACATTCCGCTCGATATATTATTAATGATGTCGTCTCTTTGTTTTTTTTTGTGCGATATTAAATCTTACACGCTTAGTATTTGCCATTTTTGTTGACGCTTCATTTGTTTCTTCTTCTTTACAAATAATATAAATATTATTTACAGACTGAAGACAATTTATAGTAGATTGTAATTCATAGTCGTCTACCGTCTTTAAAGAGGCCATAAATTCGTATTTATCCGTTCCTCGTAAAAAGTTTCTTAATTCGTCGTGCTTTAATGTAATATTGTATATCAAAATACTAACTAATTTGTATTTAATCTTGTCAAATGTTTGATTTTCCTTTACCAAATGTAATAGTTCCTCCTTTGTAATTTTGTTTTCTGTTTCCAAGTTTAATAGTCGTTCGCGTATTTTTTCGACCTCATTCTTCTTATTTACATAGAATAAATTCACTTTTATAGACTTGGTTGGCTCTGGATAAAACATGGTATAATATCGTTCTTCGTTTTCATATTCTGTTATCCAATCCATGTTCATGATATCACCATCTATCACTCCATTATCAGCCATTCCGGTATCTGTCATTAGTTTACTTAAATATTTTTACATGTTAAATTAAACTAATAGTCATCCTCTAAATAATCATCACTGTCGATTATATCATCGTCATTTTGTTCGGGGGTTGTTTCTACATCCACGTTTTCAAATTGCTCGGCATACTTTTCGTATGCTATACGTTCTAATCTAGCAACTGCCAATTCATCAAATTGTCCAATTTCTTCGTAGAAACGTTTGGATTCTTCTTGTTTGTCCATCGAATATTCTTCTAATGTTTTCATAGATTCATACCAAGCGTCTTCTTCTTCTTGATACTGTATGTTATATAATTGTTCTTGTGAAAAAGTGGCGTTCCAACTATCATACCAATTGACGTTGTCTCTACTATATTCAAGATTATTAGTTACGCGCCTCATAAACAATGGTCCAATCCACTTGAATCCTCTCCAATATTTCGGGTCGTGTTGATTAATAACGTTTTTTTGATTCTTCTCGTCCTCCTCGCGCTTCTTAATTGCTTTGAGCCAATTGGACTCTACTACTGGGTTATCTACTACTGGGTTATCTACTACTGGTTCAACGTGACATTTAAGATCATTCGTACTACGTCTTCCACTATTAATAGTCGATTGGTTATCATTGTTGGGCTTAGTCCCAGTTCCAACTATGAGATCACGTTCATTATGCGGTTTACCATTTTTCGGTTTATCGCACCTCTTATTATCACGTTGTCTATTATTATTTTTTTTATCATCATTACCTCGCGTTGCGCTTCCAGTAGTGGAAGAAAACGCATTTTCCTTTAACGAATCAAATCGCCCCATGTTACGGTCCCTAATAACTATTCTTGCTATAGAACTATATATAATCTAGTAAACCACCATATTCTTAAATCAATTCTATAAATATTAATTAGTATTGAAAATAGTTTAAACAGTGGTTCGTGTTAATATATGTAGTTTCGATATATCTATCTTTTTCTAAAAATATCATGGTTTCCTAACAGCTAATTGAATCGTATCCGTCCATCCTCTATATAAAATAAAAATTTAATAATATAGATCTTATAGGAAACCGCATCTTAATACACGACTCGTGTATTTGTATTTGTATATATGTGTATTTGTATTTGTATAGATGTGTAGTTGTGTATATGTGTAATTTGTATAAAAATTGATGTTCATTAATATGTGATTAATACATTATCTTTATGTCAACCAATAATCAATTATGGGATAGATGTCCCTCTATTTGTATTCCACGCGTGTTCAAACACATTTCGGTATCATTCATTAATGATATCTTTCAAAATAAACTTAAACTAGGTCATGTTAAGAAGGTAGTTATTATTCCAAATAACACTGATAAAAACTTCAAAAAGGTCTTTGTATATTTCGATTGTTGGTTCGACAATGAATATGTTAATAGCATCAAGTATAAATTTCTTCAAGATACAATTATTAAAGTTGTATATGACGGACCGTGGTTCTGGAGGTGTGCTTTAAATCGAACACGATATAACAAGTCAGTATCCAATATTGATACTTTATGACAATATTAGATTCATTAGTTAAAAAATATAATTCATATATATATTTTTTAATTTAAATATTTTATTTTATACTGTGTATATTGTTTTGTTTGTTATGCTAATTGGCTCATTAGATATTGAAATTAGCACTTGCGCTAATACTTCCAATACATCAGCATATAATATTTCCAATTTACCAATATGTATAACTCATCCAATGTTTTTTATCTTATTTCAATCATTTAACGTATCTTCTATATTCACCGATCAAGATAGTAATAATAATGATCGTAAGAAGAATAATATTAATACGGACCACAATCAGTTCAGATTACCATATATAAAATCAATTATGCCACTTGATGATTTCATTCGTTCCACAACGTGTACTATTGAGGTGGCAACTACATTATTCCAATCCATGTATTCTCAACTTCAATTCCTACTTGAAAATAATATTGCTATTTCTTTTATTGAGATGACGGATATTATGGTAATCGATGGTCAATTCTTTTATTTTTGTAATTACAATAAATTATTTACCATCGGAAAAGATATGACGATTTTAGTTACCGATTTTTACGATTCACGCAATCCCTATTTACCTCCAGAGTTTGTTCAAAATATAAGGATTCCGTTTCACATTCATTACACTTCGGCTTTTTATAGTTTAGCTATTATTGTTCTTTATTGTTTATATCTATCAAATTCAAATTTACAGATAAAATCGATAAAATCGATGAATTCAACGCATACCACGAATCAAATCAATGTTACGAGTCCAACTATTTCTCGTAGTCACATGTTAAAGAATTGTCAAGACGTTTTATCACTGTATGAACACACAAAATTATATCAAACATTAAACTTATGTATGATGAATGAACCCAAACGCAGAAAGCTGTTTCTGTTTTAGGTTTAATCTTATCTACAAGGTTTTTGAGATATGATCAATTGTTTGAAGGATGTTTCCGTTTCTTTTATTTCTAATGTTATTTTATATGTCTATTGTTACTCTTAAAAAAAAATCACAGAATAATAGCAGAATCGCCCCCATATCTGGACAAGGCGTGAATGGGTTTTCATTGAATGGTGGTTATAGAAACATTGGCGCAGTCGGACAATTTAGACTCATTTCAAATACTACGCGTACACCATTTAGAGGAACCCAACCCATGGGTAACGGAGGTAGTGGCGGAAAATACTACGATCATCCGTTAAATTCTGGTAGCTGTGGTACGAATGACAATCAAATTATTAAGAAATCGTCGTTAAATAATGCGGGTATGATTGATACAAAATATAAATGGACAAAGGGATCCTACCCTAACTATTGGGTTCAAGAAGATGACAATAGTTACACGATTACTAGAGATCAATCTACGTATATTCGTAACTTGACACAGAAATATGGATCCATTGTTTTTACAAATATTCAAAATAATGGAAAGTGTGGAACTATATATGATCCTTCGGGGGCATATATTTACTCGTGTGGTGGTAATAAGGGTGCTTGTTCCTATTACATTGGAACGAAAAAGCATGTTCGTATGCCGTATGCCAAGAATTTTAACCAACCTGCCAAGAGTCAAGGTCAATATATTCTCGAAGGAGGTTTATATAAAAAAGAATGCCTTCCTACTCCCGCAAATAAACAACCGTTCCCAATGGCGTTAAATCATAATAACAGATCCAAACAAGTTGGCACAAAAACGACATCTGATATTGGCATCGGTTGCCAAATAAATTATTTGACTTGGCAAGATGCTAAGGCAGATGGTGCTTTACCAGCCGATTGGAACCCATGAGTTACATTTTTCTTATCTACAATTAAAATTGAAGTCATTTAAAGCCGTATTATTAATTCATCTATCATGACAATGTCACCTTTCCCAGAAATCGTTCTTAAGCTCTTTGTTCCACCCGAATATGCCACACTTCGGGCATTTTATACAAATCGTATTCAAGACCATAACGGCAGCTTATACAAAACCTTTCCAGATTCTGGTTTTGATTTAGGAGTCCCCACTGACTTTACTATTGCCAAAACATGTAGTAACAAAATTCCTTTAGGAGTTCATTGTTCCATGTATATGTATACGAAACATGATCACACAGACAAGGTCATTGAAGTTCCACAAGCGTATTATTTATACCCGCGTTCCAGTATTGTAAAGACACCGATTAGATTATCAAATTCGGTTGGTATTATTGATACTGGTTATCGTGGCGAAATTACTGCGTTTGTTGACAAGATAGATAATCAATGTGATTCATTCTTTATACGTGCCATGGATCGATATTTTCAAATTTGTCATCCTTCGCTCATTCCGTTTAAGGTAATTATGGTGAATACAAAAGAGGAACTTGGACTTACTGAGCGCGGGGACGGCGGGTTTGGCTCTACTGGACGCTAATTATAATTTACCTTTGTTGATTTCTGCTTGCCCTCCTCCTCTACCCACATAAATTAAATACTTGTATTGTAGTAAAGATGATTATGTTATCATTTTTACTATTTTTTAGTCATATTGTCGATGTGATTGTAATATACTTATATACTATATAGTTGAATTTGTAATATTTTTATATTTAGTTTTAATAATAATATGGATAATGTTGATATAGAATTAGGGTTAGGGAAGTGTAATTTTTCCATCAATATGTCGACACCAAAATCTCATCGGGTTTCATCGAATGTTAATTATTCAGATTCAGATTCAGAAAGTGGAGAGGATGACAATAGCCAAGGTATACATAAAAATATGGAGGTAAAATTAGGTACACGCGTCGCGTTAAATGAAAAGAGCATTAATGACAGTAATAATGGTAATAATGGTAATAATGGTAATAATGGTAATAATGGTAATAATGGTAATAATGGTAATAATGGTAATAATGGTAATAATGGTAATAATATAGAATTGGACAAGATTACTGATGCTGGAAGCGTTCAATGGAATGAGTGTGATTTGCGTATATCAGAATCCTATTTTTCTAATGAAAACAAAATCAAATTAAAATATTTGTTCCCAACACTACATTATAAAAAATTAAAAATGGACAAAATTATGAGCATTATAGATGAACAGTTTGAAAAAGATATTGTCACTATTTTGTCAAATCACCTAGATATCATTGCCTCTTACTTAAGCTGCCAGAAAATTCTATACATGGAAGCTAGTCATTACACGTCTACATGGTTAAATTTATTAATGATACCCACTATTATTATTACATCCTTCTGTTCGGTTCTAAGTGGTACAGAGATGTATAATTATTCAGTGTTAATCTCTGGGTTAACAGCCTTTAGTACCCTCTTGTTAGCTATTATAAACTATTTGAAATTAGATGCTGCTACAGAAGCTCATAAAATTTCGTCACATCAATACGATAAATTACAGAGTCAGACCGAATTCTTGTCTGGAAATACATTATTGTTTAGTACATCATCCTTTAATGGTCATACAATTGCGAATCGTAAAAAACAAAATATTGCGCGGAATCTGGCTACTATTCGAGAAAAACAAAGAAAAATATTTGATGATATTGATGCTGAATACGAGAAAAAAATGAGAGACGATCATTTAACGATTGTTGGTAATAAAAAACTGGAGGAAATAAATCGATTGATCGAACTCGAAGAGAAACGACGCGGAATAGAAATTGAAAAACCTTTATTACACAACATAAAAGATGACGTGAAGCATACATTTTTGGTTGAAAAAAAGAATAAAAAAGACGAGGCTACTAGTCAACTGAGAATGGAACTGAAAAACTTGAATTCAGAATACGATTATTCCTTTGCTGATGAGGAAATGAACAATCATAACGAAATTATTGTCAAAATACGCAGTGAAATGGAAAATATTAAAAATAAAATCAAGGATATAAAAGAAACCAATCAGTTTGTTATTCCACGCGATATTCGATATCGATTCCCGATTGTATATAATACCAATGTCTTTACGTGGATTAAAACGATTGAAGAATATAAAATGTATTTGGCAAATCAATTGTTGGATATAAAAAATAATTTAAATTATTTGAATCGATGTATTAATTTCTCTATTGAGAAATATAATGTTATAATGTCTAGTCGCAATAAGCATTTTGATGATCGGGTTGGTCTAGTCGATGGTGCTAGTCATGATGCCATACATCACACTGTCATTAATATAGACAATATTAATGGAATATTACAGAAATTGCGGAAAAAAAGACGATACTTTAAAGGACTTAAGCGTACGGTTAATTCAAAATTGATTAACTTGGGTACGGCGTTTAAAGATGTAGATAATATGTTTAAACAGGAAATATTAAACGCGGAAAATAAGATCAAGTTTCGTTTCAGAATTTTTATGTTGACAGGACTGATAAATTTATTATATGTGTTTTTTAATGTTGTATGTATTTGTTCTAATTACATATGGAAAGTTGATGAATTACCGACTATTTTATATTTAAAAAGATGCAAACAAAAGTATATAAAAGATGGTATTGATACGGATAGTGTATTGTATGAAATATTAAAAAGTAGAGATGGTAATACCGATGATATAATTAGCAGTCGTAGTGACGCTGAAATAACAGATAAGTCGCAATTAAGGAGTGCTATATTTGGAATATGTGGAATCGGTAATATGTGTCATAATGAGGATGAAATCAACCAACATGTGTGTAAACCAAATTACGATTCGGATGACTCCGATGCTAAATTGAGTGATTGGGATTGTTGATCAAATAAGAATCAAATAATATTAAAGGTTTTAATATTATTCTCGGTTGCCGGATTTGAACCAGCGACATTTCGATAACATCAGTGTGTTAAATACACAAACTACTACAGTCAAATGCTCTGCCAACTGAGCTAAACCGAGAGAAAAAGGTTAGGATAGATAGCATCCTACTATATAATAAACGGATTTCTTTAAGTATATTTATACCTTTGTATGTTTATACCTTTGTATATTTATACCTTTGTATATTTATACCTTTGTATGTTTATACATTACACCGATCAAGTAATAATATAAAGATATTATTACACCGACTAAAAAGAAAAATGAGACAAACTATAATAAAAACATCTTACTTAATTTTATATAATGAGGATTAAATTAAGTGAAAAATACCAAACTGAACGTGAAGAAATGTGTAATAAAATTATAAGTATTTTAGAATTAGATGAAAATAAATCGTTTCTGTTATGCGAATTAGATAATGATACAGAAAAACAGAACAAAATTTTAGAACTGAAAGAAGATATACAAAAATATTTTTCGGTTAGTTGTATTTCATCGTTTCGACCCAATTTTGAATGTAAAAGACCTTACCTAAATATAGTAAGAAGTATATTACGAAAGCAAAATTATATATTTGAAAGAAGTGAAATAGAAAAATCCAAAAGCGATGGTAGTTTTTTTCGTTCAACTAAATATAGAATATTTAGGAATAATTAAGCAAAAATAATTCGTTAAAATTGCTTAGAAATAAAATCTTTATATACTATATAGAATGGCGAAGAAGAAGAAAAAGGAAACATTCAAAACTTTTAGAAATATGGAGAAATCTAAATTCAAGACCATCAAGACCACACTCAAATCTGTTTTATTGAAGAATAGTGAAGTTCAATCACTTATTACCAATTTAGTTTTTGAAACAAACGATTTGATTATTCATTCTTATCAATTTATTAGGTTGTATATTTTGTATTGCTTTCATAATAATTTGGCGTTTCCTGTTTTTGATGAGAAATTTACTTTTGTGAAATATTGTATCAAAACGTTAGGAACAAAATCTAATACCGGAAGAAAATCCAAAGATACACAATTATTAGATACTTTACAACAATTTTATACCAAGGAATATCAGCCTTTACTCAATCATACCAAAACAAATCTGGTCAATAAATCACATTTGATAAATATTATAGCAGAACAAATTCAAGTTTGTATTTCTACCAATATACAGGAACATTTTATTCAACATTTACTTCGTTTTATCAATAAAACCACAAATGAGATTACAGAAGATAAGAAGGAATTATTTGAATTTAAGCATCAACTGCTAATGTTAAATGAAACAAATGAAATTTTTACTAATTGGAAACACACTCATTTACATCATATTTTACCAACAAATATCACAAAATCTATTTACTATGACGTGAAAGGAAGACAATTTGAGTATTTGAAAGGAATGTTGTATATGAATTCTGTATTAGAAGCGCAAGAAAATAAATTATTTCAACCATTACCACTACGAAACAATATTATTCCAAAGAATGTGAAATTTGATACTTCTTGTATTGCTGAGTTATTTTGTCCAGATGGAGAAAAGAAGGGAGAAATTTTGAAAAAAATTACTAATTATCAACCTATGTTATGGAGTAGTTTATTGAATATGAAACACAAGATATTCAAAAACAAACATTATACTTTTCATAATGAAATAACAACAGATGGAATTAGTTGTTCTTTATTATTTATTAGGAAAGATTGTAAAGGGGAAGAGAATAAAAACAAGCAAGTCAATAGCGAGGACTTCGAATACATTAGTATTGAAGAGTTAGATATTCAACAATTAGAAAATTTGAAACCAAGAAATATAGTAGGATTAGACCCGGGTAAAAGAAGTTTGGTTTATATGATGGACGGAGTTGGTAATAAATTACAATATACCGCACCACAAAGAAAGAAGGAAAGTATGACGATAAGAAACCAACGAATATTACAACGAGAAAAGAAACTAAACAACATAAATGAGTATGAAACTACATTGTCTTTACAAAATAGCAAATCAGTAAATTATAATAGTTTCAAATCTTATTTGATTGAGAAAGACCGACTGAATAAACAAACAACCGAATTTTACAAGAATGAAGTTTGGAGAAAAATGAAATTTAGACAATATAGTTATGGTAATAAATCCATAGATACCTTTTACGCTCTTCCGATCTAGACATTTGGCGAAAATATTTTAATTTGTTATGGAAATTGGAGTAGGTCATCTCAAATGAAACATTTTATGCCGACAATGAATAAGGGATTAAGAAAATTGATACATAAGAGATATGATACAATTACAATCAATGAATGTAATACAAGTAAGAAATGTTGTGGTTGTTTTCAAGATTTGAAACATTACAAAAATAAAGAAAACAAAGAGGAATTTCGTCTATTAGTTTGTTCTAACTGCGTGAGTTGCGAAAACAAAAAAATCGTATTTAGAACACGAGATGCGAATTCAGCAACAAACATAATGAATTTGGGAAAATGTTGGATATACAAACAACAAAGACCAAATGAATTTTATATTTCGTCTTTCACCTCTTCAATAACCAAAAGAGAAGAGGAAAAAGTAAGACCATCAGTTGATTTTACGGAAGGTAATGCTTCCAGCCACAAAAAATTAGAGTGAGTTTGTCTCATTTTTCTTTTTAGTCGGTGTAATTCTTATTATAATGAATTATACCGGGAATTTGTTTGAAAAACTTCCATATGAATTAGTAAATATCATATGTGAATATGATGGGCGTATCAAGTATAAGTATAAACAAAAAAATCACATAGATTATCATAAATTTGTAAACGTAATTCATAAATACGACGAACGATACAATATAATTGCCCCCATTATCTATAAAAAACAGAAAATTATGAAAGATACTGAAACGAGGCCAAATGAGACATGTTTTTATTTTGAGTTTGCGTTTGATAATCGACCAAATGTAGTGTTATGCTATGATTATAACTACTACCA
>OCVQ010001234.1_pt1 | contig 20140 bp, 13 predicted proteins | sample 1539061 | NCBI WGS metagenome assembly OCVQ01 (sample SAMEA3355526, study PRJEB22509) | marine metagenome | biome: marine; feature: river plume; material: water | place: USA | collected 2010-08-08 | depth 0.5 m | reverse complement strand
CTTCTTTTGTTAATGCCATTGTTTTCTCCTTTAGTCCGTCTCAAGAATCCACTTGAGATAATTAGGCGGTCATGTATGAAATATTAAAAGTCATGTCGGTCGACCCACTTGTGATGCCGTTTACTTGTTGTCCGTCAAACCCAGCACCATCTCTGTTAAACCCCAACCTTAAATACGATTGATTGTCATTAATAAGAGGGTAACAATTTTCAGTTCTTGTAAAACTTAAAACACTGCTGTACATGGTGCCAGTATAATAAGCGGCACCAGATATACTCTTCGCGACAAACGGCAAAGCTTGAATGAAAATATCGTTTCCAGAAGTTAAGCCAGTTGTATCTATGTTGTAAAAGTGAATACTCAGAAAAACTTGTCGACCTATTTTTGTATAGAAAGCTGCTGCTCCAGTGCTTGACGCATTTCCTCCCGTCGTCGCATCAGCTAAAACAGGGCTAAACGTCCCTTCTTCATAGTCATCCAGCGTCTTGCTTGAGACGTTGCCGCCAGTAGCACCAAAGACAACACCGCCTGACAGGTAAAGGTCTTTGAAGCGTCTATTGGTTCCGCCACTGCTATAGCCAATATCAATACTAGCGTCTACGTTTGCGCCAGTGGTGATGTTGTGCGGTATTACAGCGTTGTTATCTGCGTTAAATTGAATGCCTGTATCGCCGGTTCCAATTGTCAAAGCAGAATTTAAAGTACCAATACTACCGACTGTGCCGCCGTCCGCAAAAAATGTAGCGATTGGACCGGGTGAACTTAAACGGTTTAATTGAAGCGTAGTGTCCCCGTCAACTGTTACGTTGTGTGTTCCTGAGGAAAGAATTGCAGTACCTGCTCCAGCGATAGCCGCAGATGTCTTACCAATTAGCACATTGCCGCTAGCATCTATAACAAACTGCTTGGACAGTGTTGTATCTGCGGCGTTATCAAATACACCAATAGCAAACTCGTCTGCTTGATCTCTGCCAATAAATGCTGTGTTTACATCCTGACCTAACTTCATAAACTGGTCTGGGTGGTTGTTGTAAATAAGAACAACAGTTCTTTCATTCACAGCGCCATCAGCAATCTGTAATACACCTTCATAAGAAGTGCCGTGGGTGGCTGTGCCAATTATGGCATCACCTGTAGTGTGTATAGATGCCTGTGGAGTGCTAGTACCAATACCAACATTTCCATCACCACGAACAGCAAGCATTGATGCCGCACTAGTGTTTTCTACAAGCAAAGCATAATCAGAGGAACTGGTTCCTGCTCGTATGCGAGTACCAAACGCTTGACCTGCTGTAGTACTAGAGTTAAATCGAGCGGTGTAGGCGTTGGCATCTCCGTCAACGACCAGTTTTGCAGTAGGGTTTGTGCCGTTTACGAGCAAATTGCCTGATGAGTCGATACGCATGGCTTCTTCTACTGTTGCATTTATATCTGCAGTAGAGAAAACTAAGTCTAGCTCTCCGTTATTACCTGTGGAGTCACCTACAATAGATCCTCTAGTGCCGCTTGCGTTTGTGCCCGTGTCATTTCCATTAAAGTTTATTGATCCATAGTGATAGTTTGATGCGCCGCTCATTGATACGTTTTCATTATTAAGAACAATAGAGGGCCCTGCAAAATTATTACTAGTTGCAGTAAAAGTATCCGTTGCTTGAGGAAAAGCCGTCGCCGATGTAGACCCTACCATTTTAAAATTAGTAGACCATAAGAACTCTTCTGCGTGAGTCTCATCAGAAACATAAAGGATTGACCCTTCGACTGTTGGAGCTGGAATTCCGTACAAATCATCTATCTCTAGCACTGTTGCTTTCCACTCGGAGGTGGAAGCATTGTACCCGAGAACAGGAACAGCAGTACCGATTACTACGGGAGTAGTAGGAGGAAGAGTGCCTAAATTAACACCTGAAATGTCATTTAAAGAAAGCGCTGCATTTACCCAATTTGTTCCGTCATACTTTAAAATATTATCAGTAGTTACGCTAGTAATAGTTACACCAGATAAATCATTTAGCTCTAAAACTTCTGTGACATTTGAGGCGGACCAAGACGTACCGTTCCACTTTAAAAATTGACCTGTACTAGGACTGGACACACTTACATTAGATAAATCGTTTAAAGCTAATGATACGTCAGAAGCTACCCACGTTGTTCCGTTATACTTTAAATATTTGCCATTAGTAAGAGTGGGAGACCCGTCTATATAGGTTACGTCCTCTAAATGTCTAAGTTTAATATTATCAGCAATAGTTACTACGCTTTGGTTTTTCCATCGTACATTTGCTGAGTCGTAAACCAAAATTTCGTCATTAGCTAAGTTCACCCCAACGAGTACATTAGATAAGTCATCTAATGCTATACTTCCTGAAATAGAACTGGCTAAAGTTGAAGGAGCTCTATTCACCCAGAGTGTTCCAGTCCACTGTAAAATATCATTAGTAGTTGCAGAACTAATGTTAACGTCTGTCATGTCTCCTATGCCAAGAATATTAGTAATGTTTGAATGGCTCCACTCAGTGCCGCTCCACTTTAAAAATTGACCTACACTAGGAGTTGCGTTGACATTAGATAAATCGTTTAAAACAAGAAGGTTACCTAAGTCTGAAGGAGCAACGTTTACCCAGTTTGTTCCGTTGTACTTTAAAATATCATCAGTAGCTATAGTACTTATAACTACATCTGTCAGATCATCTATACCAATAACATTAGTAACGTTTGAGGCGATCCACTCAGTACCGCTCCACTTTAAAAACTGGCCTACAGTAGGAGTTGCGTTCACATCGGATAAGTCATTAAGTACATTTACTAAGTCAACGAAAGTTACGGTTCCATCAGAAGCAACTACTAATCCTTGGCCCGTAGTTCCTCCATTTACAGTAAGATTACTACCGTCTATATCTAAAGTCAAATCCTCCCCGTTCCACGTAAGATGTTCGTTACTAGGGTCTCCTATAGTAGCAACGTGTGCTAAGGTATCTTGATCAAACCCAGAAAAGAAGCCATTATTGTTCGGATCATCAAAATCTGTTAAACCACCCCTTATAGAGCCTCCTGTATCAATTTCAATACCTCCCGTAGCAGAATTTACAACGAGTCCTTCGTCTATTGCATTATCACTTGCAGATAATGGATCTAAATCGACTACTGCTCCTATATCCTCTGTAGTAAAATGAAATTCGCTTTGAATTAGTGCTGGCATTATGAAGGCCTCGAAATTGTAACTAGTAGAGAATCTTCTGAAGGGTCTCCTCGGTGAGTGGCTCTATAAAAATTAGTTAAACTTATATTAGAGAAAAAAGACCTATCTAATACAAGTTGGCTATTAGATAGTATATAATTAACTTTAGCTGCCGAACCCAGAGTTTCTACTTGTGTAGAAAGATTGGCAAGACTAATAATATCCCCCGGCTCTACTTCGCTAATAAATGAAGTACCTGTTCCTATTAGAATGGTAGAATTTGCAGGTAAATAAGCTGTGCCTGTTAAAGTCGTCCATGCCGCAGACATGGGCTGATTAGCATCTCTCCAAAAACCCGGGCTTCCTACAGCATTTGCATTACTATCCCACTCAGCTAAAAATACTCTAGGAACGCTAGCATCGTAGTAAACATAGAGCTCTCGAGTATCATCATCAGTTACTCCTGATAAATCTACAAATCCATTCGGGGCCCTAGAAGAAATTTCGGTAAATAGCTCCGGACTCCCACAAGTAGCAATACTAACAGGATACTGTAAAAATTCAAATACTTCTACGCCTTCAGACCCTGAAGTGTTCGTACTTTTTATAGCAAAGTAAGTTTCGGTCATATTAGCGTTAGAAGTATCAACTTCTTGCTGGGCGCCTTGGGCGTACCGATCACCACTAATATCTTGTATAGTACCCACAACAGAAGAAGTTGTTTTTACCTCTACATCGTTCCAAAACCATCTATAAATAGTGGAGTTTCTATTAGAATATGATATATCTTGTTTTACAGCATAGAACTTAGGGGACGTTTTACTGTATTTTTCTGCAGAGCTAGCTACTAAATCTCTTCTTATTATACCTTTAGACGTTGTTACTCCGCACTTAGGTATATCATGTGCTTTAGCACTGCTATTTTCGGGTTGATCCTCGTCTCCTACACTATTGCCGCTTCCCTCAAATACTGTAGATGCCCACTCTGAAAAATCTCCTGTTGTAGACTCTGTTCTAACCTTGAATGTATGAGTACCTACCTCTACTTCTCTATAAACTTTTCCTAAATTAGTAGTTGTTACAGTTTCTCCCGCCCCTACAGAAGAAACTACTTCATACTGAGCTACTCTAGGATAGTTTTCTGGAGGCGACCACCTAAACTCAAGTATGCTTTGAAGCCCTCCTTTTGGCTGGACTGAGAGTGCTATTGGGGGAGGTACTTCTTCTTCCTCGTTTTCTGGTATAATTTCTTCTACTACTTCTTCCCTGTCTTCATCTTCTACTTTTATAAACTTATCTGTGAACTGTTCTGCTGCTCTAATACTAATACTAAGGGGGTTATCTTGGGAAACACTCAAAACTCTATAAGTTTTAGAAGTTCCATAAACTTCTTCTCCAGAAGTGTCTGTTTCTCTTAGACTCCATATAGAGCCTGGAGTAGGTGTAAAGTCAAATGTTAAAGAGTTATCAAGTGTCACTGTTGTTTCTGAAGTACCTGTATTAATTATAGGCAATCTTTCTGTCCTAACATGGGGGCGCCACTCTACGTTTAATAAGTTGCCGGTGCTATCAAAAGCATTTGTTGCTTTTTGCTCTGTATCTAAAGATACTAATTGCAAGCCTCCACTTACATAGTTGTAGGCAGAGGGAATGAAAGCTCCCGGAGCGTACTCAATATTATCTATAGTTACAGGATTGCTACCAACATACATTCCTCCTCCTCCAGGAAGACTAACATACACTTCATAAACACTGCTAGAAGATAAAGTAACTGATCTATCAAATGTTATAGTTGTAGAAGTTGCGGCGGACACTCTTCCGCTTTGAATAAAATTCTGTCTATCAGAATCTTGTACATTTATGACATCCCCTGGACGAATAATTTTACCTTCTAAAGCCGTAGAAAAAAGCACAATTTCATTTTCATTTTGAGCAGTATATAATTTCCACTTACCGTATCTAGCTGCTTGAGATTCTGAAGTGCACCCAAAAGCAACAACTTCTAAGGGTATAAGCCTTCCTGCTTTAATTATTGCTTCATTGTCTTCAATTACAATTTTTTCAGTTGAATAATTTGATCTCGGATTATTCCACTGAACAATAACTTGATTTACTCTAGTCGTATAAGAACTACTTTCATAGGAAAAAGATCCATCAATAGTGTTGGATTTAGAAAAAGTTGCTACAGGGTTTTGAGGCATATCCTGTACTAGTGTCAACTTACCATTCGTCCAATACAGCATAGATAAAAACATGCTTGTTAGATCTTTTAGTACTTTATATACAGGCACTGTCTTAGTTAGTAGTAAATTTGTTCTAAACCTGGGCTCTAGTCTGGCAATAGTTCCTGTAGAAGTGTGTTTATTTATTGAGCGTATTTCGTCCCCCACAGAGTATGTTTGTCCATAGGTTCCTGCAAAAGTATTCCAGTTAGCATTTCCCAAAGAAACAATCTTATACCACTCTCCTCTTTCTGCATATTCAGTTTTAAATAGTTCTTTTGAGTTCACTAGTTCGTCACAAAACTTTGATATTCTATATAAAGCAAAAAGATCTATATCTGAGTTTGATAGCCAAGATCCTGCTCCATATCTAGAGTTTGTTACTAAATCTAAAAAAATCCATGCAGGGTTATCTGTATAAACTAGGGTATCGCTAAGGCTGCCGTCCCAAAAAATAGGATACTCTGCTTTTCCAATAGGCGAGGCCTCCCTAGGAACATATCCAGTAGGAACTTTTACAAGCTTTCCTCTAATATCGTAAGTTCTTTTTGGAGGCGAAGCAAAGTTTCTACTTGAAAAAGTTGTTTGGACATGGGCGGTGTACGGATAAGAGAAAGAATCTTCGTTTGTTGCTTGAAGTTGTGTAATTTCGGCCCCCATTATAGTAGTCCACTTTCTTCTATTATCGTAAGGTCCTCCTCTAGTTCTACGACTACCTCCGGTTTCCATAACCGGTAGTCCTATATGCCTACTTACCCTAAAAATTTTAATTCTAAAATTAGTATAATTTATATCGGAAAATTCATTTAAATCAACTACTTGTTGAAAGGTTACTGCAGCATTGGTTTGTCCCTTATGCTTTAGATATTCTCCAAAAAGGGGGGTGGGACTAACCCAAATATTGGAGTTTTGTTGAAATTCTATGGAAACTTCATACCAGGCCCAGCAATCCCTTTTCTTTCCGCTGCCTCCTCCTATAAAATAAAGACCTTGAGAGTAAAGAATATTAAAACTAACTTTATCTGCTTCTTGAACTTTAGCTACAGTTGTTAATCCAAAATCAGAAGCGTTAAGTATGGAGGGGTCTTGGGCACAGTCAGATGTATCCACAAGCGAACGAAGCCTCTTTTTATAGTCATCTTCATCTATAACAGGGAGTCCTTCAAGATCAATGGGGGTAACCCCATGACTATTTGTATCAATAATTACTTTTAAAGATGGTAAGTTTATATTAGAAGTACTTCCTTGTATTGCTGTACCTGAAAGTCCTGCTACGGAAGGTAAAGGTCTTTGTAGCAAAGTTCCTGTATTTTCTTGAACATAAAGATTAGAAACTTTTGAAATTGGCGCTGAAGGGTCAAAAGTTCCTCCATGAGCACTACTATTGGCTTCGAAAGTAAATTGCGAACTTAACTCAAAAGAAAACGTACCATTAAAATTATCTACAGTTGTAATTTGTCTATTAGATATATCTATAGAAGAAACTTTGCTTCTTTTAAACGTTAAAAGAAGTCCATGGTCAGGTAAGTTATTTGCGTCTAAAGCCCCATTAGCTTTTGACCAGTTAAACTCTCCATGATTATTAGAGTCTCTTATAAAGTTTCCGAGAATTCGAATTATAGTTCCATCTGCGTAAAGAATTTCTAATATAGACTCTACTTCTCCAAAAACAGTATTATGAATATTAGAATCCCAGTTTCCGTTGGGCCTGCTTAATCGTATCTGACTTCTAGATTCTCCACTTTCTACAAAATTACTAAGATTAACGGGAACTCTTGCCTGTCCCCCTCCTAAAAGACGAATATCTCTAGGGGCTGTAGCTGAATTTTCTAAGCTATCAGGCAAAATAGTATTGTTGTCTATAGTGCCTAAATTGCTATTATTAAATGTAATAGTACCCGCGGCTTGTCCATTTACAGTTCCTGTATCTGCAGGAGCATAGCTGTTAAACTTAACATTTTCTGCAGAATTATTATTTAAGTATACGGAGCCCGCCCCGTTTACTAATCCGTATATAGGACCTTCACATAATACGTCTGTAGCTGTAACTTTTTGGGCTTTAGCGCCTCTTTCTACAATTGCCATTTTATAATCCTCTTCATCGCGTTCTTTTTACAGCTTTATGATAAATGGTTTGATCTTCATTTGCTACCTGAAAACTTATAACTCTTCCGGGCACCCTCAATCTGCCATAGCAAATAGGAATAGGGTCTACTTCTGAAATAGCTTGATCTGATCCTGAAAATACATAAGTAGAGTCTTGATTAGGATCTTGAGCCGGGTCTTTTGATAAAAGATCTTGTAGCCCTTTATTTCCTAAAAATTTTCCGCCCATACCAAGTGCAGCGACTCCCATACTACTCATACCGAAATAAGCTCCTATAGGGGGCGCAAATACTGTTAATAGTACTCCTGCAACAAGCTTTAGAGCATCACCTAGTTTACTTGCTCCTACAGGGACAGGAGTTACGATCATGTCCCCTTCACCAAGAGGCAAGGATATTTCGTTTGGACTAAGTATAGTAGTATTGTTTATTTTCCATGCAAATACAATGCCCTTATCATAGCATTCAGTATAATAAGGGAAAAAGTCTTCAAAATTAGCACTTAAACAATTCATTACATCAACTATATTTTCAGCGTGCATCTCTCTTACAGAACCAAATTTTTCTCCTAGCTCTCCCTCTAAGTATACGTTTCTTTTCATTTTAGTTCTCCGGGGTTAACTATATTTAATCCTATTTCTGGGTAAGTAAAAATATAGTAAGGTATTTTTAAAACATTGCAGCTATCAATATCTTCTTTGGACGGCTCGTTTGATTCATTAATGTGATTATGAACAATACCCGTTATATTGTATTTTATTTTTAAATTAATGTACTCTTCTGAGCAAAAGGCAAAGCTAGTGGGGCTAGGATTTACATTTTTGCAAGGTATAAAAGTTTCAGAGTTTACTATAACTCCGCATCCTTCATTTGGGTATTCGTTTTTAAAATGGTTATAAATTTCATCTATCATTCAGATATATTAGACCTTGAACCTGGAAAGCCTCCAAAAGGTAAAGACCTACTTTTATTGAGATAGGTATCTGAAGGAACAGTATTTGCTAGAGTGTCTGAATTAGTCGCTAACTCGGTTTGCTTTCCTTGGAACCTTAGCCTACAAGACTGTACTCTTTTTCCACAAATATCTATTCTTTCCCATACTTTAGTCGAAAGTTCTGGTTTAACTCCTGTAGATGCCTTTAGGGCTTTATATATTCTCACCCCTTTATCAGCAACAGGAATTCTATGCACTCTGTCTCCTGCGCTATATGCAGTTGTTGAGTTCCATTGTGTTATAACATTATTACCTATACTTTTTGAATAATCCGCAGTTATTAACCTATCATTAACATCAAAAAATCTATTAAAAGAATTTCCATTTACAGTGCACCCTCCTCTGCCATATAAGGCTCCTTGGTACTCCCAAGAGCAGTATTTTCCCGCCGCAAGTCTTGCAGGAATATTAGCGCGTTCTATATCGGCAGGATTTGCAAGCTCTACCTCTAATTGTAAGTTACGCTCTCCTGATATTTTATCTAAAATGTATGCGTGCTTAGGATATTCTCTAGGTACGGAAGGAGTATCGGTGCTACTATATGTTAATTTTAGTAAAGTAGTTCTGACAACTAATTTACTACTTAAAAGGTCTAAAGGAGTAATAATTCCAGAGGAACTGAGAGCTTCCTGTAAGGTTGTTTCATCTTCTATAGCATTTGTATCATTAACAAGAACTCTGCCTAACGCAGGCAAGTTTGCCATTTTAAGAGTGGGACGGTTTGGCTCCCCTCCTGTATTTTCTATTCCCGTGACCTCTATAGGAAAAGCTAAATATGTATTTAGTACAGTTCCTTCCGAGTTTGGAAAATTTATATTTCTACCTGTTCCCGTTTCGAAGTTTAACCCGTTATGAAAATACAAAGTATCACCTGTTGTATAATTAGGGTCAAAAGAAGGTAGAGTTAGCTCATACAAATGAATTAAAGAGTCCCCGACTTCTTGAGCTGAAGCGGTTTCTATTAAAACTGTAGGCGAAGTTACTACTTGGCCTGAAACTGTTAACTGAGTTTTTTGTACTCCAGCAGAGTCTTCTAAAATAAACTTACGTATAGTTACGTATTGAGTTTTGTCCGACTCACTCGTATACAAACTAACGAACTTAAATATTATTATTCTATAAGTGCCGTTTGAGGGAACTGCAGCTCGAGTGCCTGTAAAATCAGTAGGTTGCAAGTCAACCCAGTCTCCTGTATTTACATTTAGAGCCCATACAAGATTTGAGTTAAAAGTATTTTGTGCTTCGTACTTAATTATGTCCCCTGTAACAGCAAAAAAGGTAGGGCTTGCTATATAACCAAGGTTTTTCTTTTTATTGGCAACTCCCTCCCCATTATTATATTCAACATCGGTGCTTAGTTGAAGAGTTTTATTTGTGTACCCTGTAACTACATCAACACCCGTATCAGTAATAATAGATGCAGTTGACCCACTATTAGCAAAATTGTAATTACCATTTGTATTTCCATATAAAGCAGTGGTGGGTACTTCGTATCCAAAAATTGTATCACTACTATTATAAATTTGATTATCTACATTGGTCCAGTCGGTATGATTAGTTAGCGTAACGCCAGTAACGCCTGAAGTAAAAAACGTTTCAAAGTTTTTTTCTCCATCCGTTCCAAAACCGGGAGCACTGTTTTTTAACTCAAAAGAAAACGAATCTAAACTACTATCTACAAAAGTCACTGAGAATACGTTTGTAGTATTAGCTATTGAGCTAGGAGTTACCACACAATTTACAGGGGTACCTACAAGCGTTAAAGGGTAAGAAACTTGACTAAATGTTACTTCTAATGTTGTTCTGTTATTTGCTTCTACATTTATTACATTAGCAGTATCTACTGTTAAAGTTTGTGTGCTCATGGCTCATATACTCGTCTAAGAGAGGCGGTCATTGAATGAAAATTTTCACTTATGTAAGATATAGAATAGTCGTCACAAACTACTTTTACAGAAGTATCTCCGCTGTGGTCAGTAGCTACAAAAGGAAATGCTTTTCCTATTTTTGCGTCAAAAAAAGCAGCTATTTCATTTATTTTTACGGCTTCTCGATTGTTAAAAGTTATACTAAAAGAATCGCTTTTTGGATTAACCCCATCAGCAACTCTTTGCTCATAGCCATCTCCAAATTTAGCAGTTAGTACCCTGGGTGTGGCTTGACGAGATAACCCCCTATCTGCAACAACTTGCACATCGGCTGCAGGGCTTCCTGTAGATATACTATCTATTGGGATTGTAAATTGAAATTGAGACATTATCTTGCTCCGTAGGGGCTAAGTAAGCCGCCATGACGTTTCTGTTTTTGAATTTCTTGTTGCACAGCTTGTCCTATTACTAAACCTAAATTATCGGCACCTTCTGCAGAGACTGATCCTTGTCCATTACTATCTACATTTACGCTTACATTTACATTGTTGTTCTGCGCTCCTGCGCCCGCGCTCATTTCAACAGGTATGGATCTACCGTTAGGTAAAGGTACTACTGCTTCTGTTCCGTGTAAAATAGCGGGGTACCCTGCGGCTGTTCCTTTTGCAACTCCTCCGTCTCCGAACATGCCAGAACTAACACCTCCATGTCTAAACATTTTACGGCCAACACCCATCTTCTTGCCCGCAAGTAAGAGTAAAATTAAGGGCAACATTTGCTTCATTCCCATGCCGCCGGTTAGGCTTCCCAACATGCTACTTCCCATACCCATAGCTGGGCCCAATCCTGGTAAAGCTAAGTTCGAGAAGCTTGATACGCCCGCAAGTATACCTCCAAACATTGCTTTGGGGGCCTTAAATCTTCCACCGTACCTAGCTCCCATACCCCCGAACATAGACATAACAGTACTAATTAGACCACCTAAGCCGCCGCCGCCACCAGCACCGCCCATGTTGCTAAATACACTCATAATACTGCTCAGTATGCCACCGCCACCGCCAGCACCGCCTCCGCCGCCCGGCATGCCCATGTTGCTAAATACACTCATAAGACTACTCAGCATGCCGCCGCCTCCAGCACCGCCGCTAGAGCCTGCATTGGACTTAAATAGCATAGCACTCATAGCTTGTATAAGTTTTCCTATCATGCCTACAACCTTCGTAACTACACGCATAAGCAAGCCTTGCTCTTGTTTGTGTTTAACAATAGATTTATCTGTGTTTATTTCTGTAATAATTAAAGGGCCTTCTCCAGCAGGGTATGGAGTAGCTGATACTCCTCTAGTGTTAGCAACTACATTAGGGTCTACTGGAGGTTTAGGAGCAGGTTTTGGGGGATTGGGTGAAGGCTTTGGTTTTGCGCCATCACAACAATCAATTTTTACCGTATTGGTATTTAAAGCAGCAGTAATCTCTCTATTCACTTTGTTTGCTCCGTTATGGTGTGCATCTTTTATTTTCTTTTTATTGTCGTCTCCTGCGTCTGTTATTGCTTTTTTCATATCTGCAGCAGGATCATTTTTTCCAAAAATATAGTCAGTAATAGCTTGTGAGGCTCTTTGTGAAGCTTCTGTTAGTACTCCCTTCCAAATACTTGTTCCGATATTCTTCAGAGCCTCTTTACCGCTTCCACCCATGCCGAGCTGTACAAAAGCGTCTCCCAAGGAATCTTTAAAAGATTTTCGCAGAGCTTGATCTAAAGCATTATTAAGCTCTTCATTTTCTAAGGCTGCTATAAATCCTCGTAAAGCTCCGTCGGCAGTTGCTGTTTTTACACCTCGGTTAATATCAGCTGCAGCTCTAGCTGTACTTGCTGCGCTACCAGCGGCTGTTATTATCTCATCATATAACTTCTCCTGGCCAGGTATAGCATCAAAATCTTCTGCCGCTGCCTTACTAAGGTACTCTTGTTTTGCAAGTTTAGTTCTTGCAATTAAAATCCTTTCTTCCATATTTATTTGAGCAATTTTTAAGGTATACTCTAAATTTGCTGCGTCAATTCTGTTTTTAACAACTTCTTTCTCTACAAGAATTTTTGCTTGTAAAATTTGCTGTTCAGATGCATTTGGATTTGCTAGCAAAACATTTTCTAGTTCGTATTTTAAAACTTTTTCTCGCGCATTTGAGGCTGCCATTGACAAATTAGACGCTTTTTGTTGTAAGTCAAGCAATTGTTTTTGAAGCCCTAAATTTTTTAAATTAGCTTGTCCAAGCTCAATATTTTCTTGAAATGGTTTCTGCGCCTCCAAAACATCTAATTGCTCGTTAAGCAACTTTAAACGAGCCCGCTCTTGATTTGTCAAAGCGTCTAATTCGTCAAGCTGTCTTTGTACTTGAGGCAAGTATTCTCCATTTACTTTAGGATACAGTTTTATAACGTCTAATCTTTGAAGCTCTAAATTACTTAAAGCTAAATTACTTTGTAACATACTATCGTTATGTTTTAAAGAGGCGCTTTCAGCTTTGCTTAATGTGGCGTAATTTCTAATTGACGCAGTCTCTAACCTTATTTCCGTTATTTTTCTAGCATTTTCTTGTTTAGCGAATTGTTCTCCAAGCTCCATTCGCTCTTTTAACTTATCTATAAGGTCTTTGTCGTCTTGGGTCATACCCCCTGTTCGACCCCTCGCAATTTTTTCTGCAGACTCAAGGGCAGCCTCAGAAGCTAGTCTTAGTTGGTCACCTGTAGTATTAGGAAGAACAGACTGCTTTAGTGCAGACATTGCTTCGGCAGAGGCTTTTAACTGATCTGGTAAAGCTTTTAAATGAGCATTTAAATCTGCCACAACCTTTAGGTCTTCTTTTAAAACGTCGCCAAGAATGGCCATATTTTTTACGTCTTGCTCTCCAAAACCTCCTGGTCTAGCCATCCCCTCTTTGAATGCCAAGTCGTACTTAGCTAAAGTCTTTTCGAAGCCTTCAAAAGCCGCAAAGTTGCTAATTCCTTCCGTTTTTCCTACTTCTTCTCTGAACGCTTTTAAACTCTTTAATGATTCTTCTATTCTTTCTGGAACAGCCTCTAAATTCTCATCTATCTTAAATCTTTTACCTTTATTCCTGAATTTAACAAGTTGGTCTCCTGCAGCCTTTGTTGCATCAGTAACAAGATCCATATTTTTAGATACAAGTAAAACGCCTCCCGCAAGCCCTGCGACTCCACCTATTAATGCTGCTACTCCCGCAGCTACAGGCCCTCCTAGTCCTGCTAAAACAGCCCCTGCTTTTGCACCAGCCGCCGCAGTTGTTAATAACGTCGCAGCTATTCCCACTCCTGAAGCTGTCCCTTCAGAAGTTAATAATTTTTGATTTTGTAGTACTTCTTGCGTTTGCTCAGAGTAGTTAGATAAAGCATCTGTCATTATGTCAATAGTTGCAGGATTAAAACTAGTTGTAATGCTTTCTGATACGGCTTGGGCGGCTAAATCTATCTCCCTTAAGTCTTCTGCTATACTAATACGAACAGCAGTAACTTCTGCTAATTTTATGTACTCTTTATTTAGAGACGCGAGTCTTTCAATAGTTGAGTCATAAACAGCCTGCTGACTATCAAAATCCTCAGCAGTATCATTTGCCTCTCCTCTGTATTTTTCTAAAGCAGCTGTTAGTGTTTGATAGGCCAACACTATTATCCCTATCCAACCAAATGCGCCAAGAATTTTTCCAGCAAAGCCAGCAATACCCGCAACTGCCCCTTTTGCTACAACTGCAAAACCTTTAGTTGCAATTTGCATTCGCTTCATTCCTAGCTGGTACTTGCTTACTGTTTGTTGAGTAGCATTGTCCATGTTTGTCATTGTGTTTTGGAAAGACGCAAGAATTTTAGCATCTCTTCCTCTGAACATTCCTGCTGTTATTTTTCCGTGCTCGTCAACATTAGCTTGTGCAAATTTTAAAGACCTTTGAAAACTGGCCCGCTGTTTTTTACTCATAGGGGTACCTGTAGCCATACTATCAAGTACTTTACTCTTTACCCCTGCAGCTTGTTCTTTCTTTGCCAGGTTTGTTAGCTTTTTCTGCTGTTTATCTGCAGTGTTAAGCATCTCCTCCCGTTGTTTTTTTAGTTTTTTTAAGTCCTTCCCTTGTCTTTTTGAGCTTTTTTCAGATTCGTCTGCTATGTCTCTAAAACTAAAGCCCATTGCTTTCATTGGTCCAGAAAGTAAAAGCGCAAAAGCACCAAAAGCGAGCGTAGGAGTTTCTTTTAATGCTGTGGCAAATGGGCCTGCAAATACCGCTGCAAGTTCTTTAATCTTATTTGTTATATCATCAAATGATTTTCCAAGCTGAGCAAATTCATTTGGCGTACGTCCTACAACATCAAGAATTGCAGAGTATTTTCTTTCTGCTTGCCCTAGTACGAAATTTGCTACTGCCTGGCTCTTTTGTGCTTGAGTTAATTTTTCAGCAGTTATTCCTAGTTGCTGTGCATACGCATCAGAAGCATCGTCTAATCGAAGAATAATACCTAATTCGTCAAGAAGTTCTGGTTCTGCTTTTGTAACACCTCGTACAAGACGGTTAAAAGAGTCAGTAACATCTCGACCTAGTATCTGACCAGCATCTGCTGCAGATTTACCTAACCTAGTAAGCTGGTCTGCAGAAAGACCGGCGGCAGTACCAATAGCTGCTGCTTGTGCGGCGTCACTAAAAGTTACTTGTGCATTTGTTGCATTTATAATGTCATTTGTAAGTGTTCTTAGTGCGACACCTGTGCCCGCAGCATAGGCTTGCTGACCTGCTTTTAAAGACTCTAAATTACCTGCACCCTTTAAGAATTGAAATGCGGCACTTACTGCAAACAGTTGAGCTGCTAAGGAGGCATAAACACCTACGAGCCCATCCATACCTCCAGAAAACTTTGCGAAGTTTTTACTTGCATTTGCAGACTGCTGACCTACTCCTTTAAGACCTTTTGCATAATTATTTTGAGATTTATTTGTTCTCTGTTGAGCCTTCTCTACACCATCAAGCGTATCCCTCAGCTTTTTAGCGCTGACAGTGGCTTTTTGCATTTTGCCATTAACTTCAATATCAATTGTAATTTTATTTTTTGCCATCAGCCAGATACATTATGGGTGTATTGTTTTCCACCGCTAGTGCGAGTTTTTCGCTCTTCTATCTTTCTTTTATTTTCTGCTTCTTCCATTCTAAAATTAACAACTATTCTCTCGTACATTTTCATAATATAGAGTATTACTTTTTTATCGTCTATATCATATAAATTAAAATAGTAGTCTAACGGCTCCCACTTTTTTCCCATATAAGTTCCGCTTGTACCGTCCCAGTCGTCCGATAAAAGGCTAAACATAAAAAATGCCACTTGAACTTCTGCAGGTAATTGCGAAAGCTCGAGCGGCATTTTGGCAGGATTGGGTTCTTGTCCAAGTTGTTCACAGACAAGCAGGTATTTATCTATATCAATAGGAGAAGATTGTTCTTTTACATAGCGATCAAGCAGTCTCTCTATTTCAACTACTTGTTCCCAGTAAAATTTTCAAGATCGCCTACAGACTCTGTTACCCAAGTATCAAAGTCAGTTGAGTTTTTCATTAAAAGCTCAGCATTTTCTTGAGTATATACCAGTTCATCATCTAAGTCCAACTCTCCTACATCTACCAAAAGAAGCTCTTCTAGGTAACGATATTTAAGACCGGACCATCCTTTGACTACTGATTTTACATACTCTGTAAGAAACTTGTCTTCATCTAAAACTTCTTCGGGCTGTCGAGTTTTTTTATCAAACTTTGTGCTTACACAGCGTTTTCGAAGTTTAACTAACTCTTCTCGAGCTAAATAAGTTAGTTCAACAGACATCCCGATATACCCAGGAAAGTCTATTAATACAGTTTTACTAGGAGTCATAAGACTCGCTAAAGAAATGGGGGTGTCGCTCATTTTGTATCCTTTTAGAAAGTAATTTTATATTTTGTAATTATAGGTTAAGAAGGGTAAAAAGTCAAGAACTTTTTTTCGTAACGTAAAAAGAAAAACCCGCCGAAACGGGTTTTATATAACTATTTATGCTCCAGTGTATGTCAAAGTTACCTCGTCAGCAGAAGTTATGGAACTTGGAAGCGCATGGAAAGCAGTCTCCAAAGAAATTACATCTTCAATCTGGTGAGTAGGAATATCAACGTGACATCCAGGGAACTCTACTACTAAATTAGGCGCTGACGCTCCACCAATAGTAAACTTAACATTAAACTTGTTACGAGTCATAGTTTTATTTGCCGCCAAGTCTTCAAAGAATGCAGCACTACGAGCACCGGTAACACCCACATCATCATCATTTAAATAACAACTAAAGCTTCCTGAAATATTACGAGTACCTGTAATATGCCCAATCGGCGTATTTACTTTGCAAAGCTCTTCTGGAGTTAAGAAAGTAATGTTATTTTCAAAGTTAATTGATCCTCCGGTTAGTGTTAAGTGATACTCAGTCTGGAAGTCATCACCTGCAACGCCTCCAGCCGTACCTGTAGCTGCATCTCCATCTTGATCTAGGTCTCCAGCTTCTCCAAATACTTGGTCACCATCAGTATCAGGGCGCAAGCTCAACGAAGTAATCCTATTTCTTAAGAAATTTGAAGTACTGCTTGAGCCAGCATATCCTAAACGCCCAGAAACTCCAGACATATCTAAACTAGCAAGTTGCTCAATTTCAGTTCCGAAACCGGACCAATTGATAGTAGTAATGCCATCAATATCAAAATCAATACCTGCAGTATTTACTACACAGCCGGATAGCTTGTAAATTGTTTGTCCTGCACTTGAAGCGTATGTTGCGGGAGTTGCTCCTGGAGCACAGCCTCCTAGTACAAAATAAACATCAAATGTGCCAAGCTCTGCTAAGTCTGACTGAGCTGAAGTAATTGCCATGTTACTACTACGAGTAGTACTTACTGCTGCGGGAGTCCACTCATCTGAGGTGTCATTCCATGTAGATGCACCAAAAAAGTGAGCCCATAAAACTTCTTCGACTGCAGTATGCTTAGTGCTCTCTAGAGTTGGACGAGCATAAGTAGAAAAAGACCACTCCGCTGGCTCTAAAGCATTTGTAAACATAGAGCGTCCTCTATTAGACGCGCCGGATGTACCTTCTTGCATTTCGTTTAAAGTTACTTCAGTGGTTGAAGTAGCTTGCGAAAAAGAAAATCCATCTAGTACTGGAATTTTCCAGTATGTAGTTCCTTTTCCGATAAAGACGTGAGTATCACGACTTAGTTGAATTGTTGCTGTCATAGCATTTCTCCTAAAAATTGAAAGGACAAGGGCGTGAACGTTTGTTCGTGCCTGTCGTTTCTAGTAATGAACCTGTAAAAGTACTTCACCTACTCCAAATGGTTCAAGAACCCCTTCGTCAGTATCAATACTAACTATTAAAATATCATGTGTATATTGAGTATTTCCCTGCTTATCTAGGTAGGCTAATCTTCCGTTTTCCTCAATAACAGTTTCTACATCTTCCAGTAGCTTATCTAAAGCTTCGACTGCGTCCTCTTCTTTGACGTAGCAACGAATAGTGATAGTTAAGTACCTATCTTTATACCCATCACCTTGATAAGCTCGTGTTTCTGATCCTGCATTTAAATGAAGAGCAGGAAAAACTTCTACTTCATCCCAAAATTTAAGTCTAGGGTAAACTTCTTCGTATAAGTCTGTTAAAAAGTTACCTGTTAAATTAATATCTTTTAACTTAGTTACAAGAGCATCAACTATAGTAGACCGTCTAGTAGTATATTGTCTATGATTTATTGCCACTATACTCTCCTAGTGTAGAATCTTCCTATTGCATATTGGGCTGCAAGCTCTCGTATGGAGGCGTCAATTAATTTTCTAGGATCTCTATCTTTAGACCCTTGTGCATACCCCGGCTCAAATGTTTGGTAAGGCCCTTTCATATATGTATATCCTACACTAGGAAATCCCTGTGGAGTCTGTGTTACATCAGTTATATTAACACTAGAAGCAAATCTTCCCGACCTATAATTTAGTCTAGGATCTCCCATGTTTTTTGCCACTGTCTGAGGTAGTTGAGACTTTATAACACCTAAAAAATGAATTATAGAATTAGGATTTCCTGGCATACTTGCCTTTCGTTGCTTAGGTTTTGGAGCACCAGTACCTGCTATTATACCCATTTTATTTGTGGTCCGGGTTTTTTTCTTAGCCCCACCTTTGCCTTTGCTCTTTACTGCTTTTTTAGGCTGTGCTTTCCCCTTATACTTTGCTTTTGAGTGTCCCTCTAGTAAAGTATAAGTAGTAACATCTCCAACTGCTTCTTCTAGACTTCTAGAGCCGTGCTCTTTAACTATAGTAGCATACTCTTTATTAAAAGCTTCTTGTAAAGCCTTTAATGCTCTCTTTTCTTTTCTTGCATCTTTCATATTAATAGCTGCGGATTGAGACGACAGAATAGGAGTATAAGTTTTCTTTAGCTTACCTCGAGCAGTTACCTCCTGGTAATGGTCTATGTCTAATGAGATATCCATAGTCTCTTTGTATGTATTAATACTAGCTTCTAAGTTTTTGTATGACTGTGTATTAGAGTACTTCTTAACAGAAGTGTCTGTCTTTAATACAGCTTCAGCCCCTAAAGCGGCGGTAGTGCTAACAGCGTGTCCAAAATCTCCATGTCCTATATGGGTACCTGAAGCATTTGCTATAGTGTCCCCACTATCCATACGGCCTGTTATTTCTTTTGAGTCTCTACCTGTAAGAGTTTGGTACAGTTCTCCTACTTTACGCTTTATCTCATTTGCTTTAGCATAGCTTTTAACTGCGTACACTTTATGTGTTTTTGGATCAAAGCCTTGAATTTTTAGCTTCATTACACGAGCCTTAGCTTCTAGTAGTCTATTACGCTGTTTCTTAACTTGTATAATATTTCTCTCTGCTGAAGCAAGCAATGTATCGTACTCTTTTACTAGTTTTTCTGTTATATCTTCCGAAGCAGTCTGGCGTACTGAGTCTTTAAAACCTTCCCTGTTCCATACAAATATTTGTCCTTCGTAGCTTTCTACGTCGCCACGAATTTTAGAGGCGTCTAGCCTATTAAGGGCTCTTTTGGCCATTCTAGCCAACCCGCTGTTAGCCACTAAACAGTCTTATATAAATCAAGAACTCGTTTTATATGAGCAGGAAAGCCTACGGCCTCTACTACAGGAACATTTTCAAGTGTAGCTCCTGCAAGAGTTCTTCTTCCTTTGTATTCATCTTTATAGTAAAAGTTAACAAGATCAATAACAGCTAATTGAAGGTCAGCAGGAGTACTTGCATATCCTGCAGTATAAGTAATTTTTACTGACGCCGCTCCGCGAGGCCAGTTTTTATAGGTAGATCCCGTAACGTACAGCACACTATCCGTCTTCTTGTCAAGATAATATTCTGTAGATGCCACGGTGGTGTAACTTTCCGTTACGGAATCTCTTTTTTCAACAGAAACAACTGTATTTACAGGACTTTCAGTTAGTTGTGCGATATGGGTACTCCAATCAATACTAAACTCCTCTACTTTATTTGTAGAGTAAAAGTCAATAATACTATTTCCACAGTAAGTCTTTACTAATTGGTTTACAGAAGTAATAATACGGTCAATTTTATAATCATCACGAACATTCGTAATGTTTTCCGCATCTTTAAACTGTTGTAATGTAATAAAATCTGCCATAATAAATCAATTAGTAAAAACTTGGGGAGGAAGCCCTCCCCAGTTTATAT
>OCVQ010001229.1_pt1 | contig 20219 bp, 13 predicted proteins | sample 1539061 | NCBI WGS metagenome assembly OCVQ01 (sample SAMEA3355526, study PRJEB22509) | marine metagenome | biome: marine; feature: river plume; material: water | place: USA | collected 2010-08-08 | depth 0.5 m | reverse complement strand
GCAGGAGCAGGAGCAGGCGCAGGCGCAGGCGCAGGAGCAGGAGCAGGAGCAGTTCCTTCAGTTCCTATTACAGTATTTGTAACGAAAGAAATGCTTGAGATAATTAATGTAAAATACCATCCGACGACTCCTGCACTAGTATTACCTAAGACCAGCGTATTTGTTCCTTGTAGTATGTTGAATGGTTCAAAATCTTCATAATTCATAGATCCTGGAATGCTGCGGTTCAATATTACATTGCTATATGCATTATCTGACGTGTAGCTGATTGTAACATACTGTTGTGATTCAACAAATGTAGATGTAACAAAGTTTAGACTCACTGGTGGTGGTGGGTCAGTAGTAATAGATGCTGATGCTGATGAGGGACTAGACGTGCCATATATATTTGTCGCGGTTACTGTAAATGTATAACTGGTGTTAGGTGATAATCCTGTAATTATAATTGGAGAGAATGAGTTTGTTGCAGTTATTGCTCCCGGCGAACTAGTTACAGTATAATAATTTGTTCCATATAATGAGGCTGTAAAGGATACAACTGCTGAACTACTAGACTGTGTTATTGCAGATACTTGTGTTGGTGTGGACGGGACTGCAGATGCACCACCATCACCAGGAACGTTGCCAGGATTATCAATTGGCACACCAAAATATAGAGGGTCTACCACAGTAGTTTGGTTAAACAATACAATATTAACAAAATATTTTTTATATGTGTTGTCGGCCAAATATGCGGTTACTACGTATTGTCTTAAGTAAAACGCGTCGCTTGCAAGGGTGGTTCCTCCTGAAATAATTCCACTTTGAGATATCTGTAACCAGCTTGGCAAATCAGGAGAAACTGTGTATCTCACAAACATACTAGTATCTATTCCAACGCGAGGTGTCACATAAATGTTTCCTCCTGTAATTGTATATGCGGCATTCGATGTAAGGTCGTATAATGTATCGGGAAGAGTAGGGTCAGTACTTTCTGTATTCACGTTTTCAGTAGTTATATCATATAAGATAACTGGTTCGCATTTTTCACTGTATTTGAACAAGTACTTGCCGCCAGTAAAACTGGGGTCATATGTTGCAATAGATACTACTCCAAAATTATCAGTAACATGTACGGTAACGTCGCCGTAATGAAATACGTACGTCTCACCTTCAATATCACCAGTAATAACCTCGTTTCCTGCTTGGTCAGGAAATACACTTGTCATATAAATGACTTCTTCGAAACCCTTATTCAGTAACGTAAGTGCACATACTTTTGACACACTCTTTATAACGTAAGTTCCTTTGCCTAGCCCATACTGTCTTGCGTTGTCGTCACCATTTGGACTATTAAATCCAATAACTTCTTCACCATTTACAGTTGTAATATATAACATATTGTCAGCATTAAAGCATTCGATTCCCTTGTCACTGTCAAATATTTCGTTGTATCGAAGAATATATTTTCCACCTGCATAACCTTGGTTATACATAAACATGGACATAATTCCAAAATCTCCATTAACATACATGAAAACATCTCCATAATAAAATGAATACTCAATTCCGTCTATTTTTCGTGTGAAACTGGTGGTTTGGTCCCCAATAAGATAAACAATGTCTTCTTTTCTGTAATTTAATATTGTGAACGCATATTCACTACCAACTTGTGACATAAGATAAATACCGTCTCCAATGCCGTATTGAGTTGGATAAGTCACAATCATTCTCGCACCATTTGGGGGTGCATTAAATACAATCATTTCCTCGCCATCATCGTTAGTGTATGTGCTTAACGTATTGATGCTAAGTAGACTAGTGAGATTACTTAATTCTTCGGCACACATAATAGCATTTGCACTTGTCAAATCCATATTTAGTTGGCCACCATTACAATTTCCAGGGCATTCAATGCGTGCTCTTAAATGTCTTGGCATAAATGCACTTAATTTTACATTTGCTGCGTTTTTAGATGGTTTTTGTAAATGGCGGTTATCTCGAACATTTGTCACTGATGTCGATGCAGGGAGGATTTTTGCCTGAACTTTGCGGGGGACTGCTGACCCTACGCGACGTAATCGATTAATTGCACGAGCTGCGTCTTGAGGCTTAATATTCTTAAATGCCAGCGGGTTATTTATCTTATTAAATCCTGAACTACCAATAGCACTTGTTTTCAGCATTGCAATCCTAACCGATGCGTCGATCGCACTCACTATCTTCTGTTCAAGTCTGCCAGCGACAGTCAACACCTTCTCCTTATACATTTTTCTCTCCAATGCATTGGTATTACCATTATCACAATTATCAGTCTTTACAGGTTGCCCATTCTCTGCGTACGTAATCCCTCTATTTTGATTCTCAATAGTGCCAGGGGTTTGACTCGTCGACATAGGTCCTTTGATCGGACAACAAACATAACTGCCACCATTGTAAGAAATATTACAGTACTGGTTATGTGCAATGCTTGTCATCTATATGTATATATATATATAACAAACTAAAAGAATGAGTTTCAACCTATATTTATTTTAACTTATTGTATGTCTTGTTTCGTGCTGATTGGTTACGAAATGCGGAGTATACTGAGCTATCATATACATATTTATAGTTGCAAGTAGAATTAACATTACTTGCGTTATAAACGGCTCTAAATGGAGTGGTTGGAATGGAACCAATGGGTTGCTTTGCAACTGCACCGTTCCATGCACTTCTTAGAATTTTACGAGTTAGTGCAAATGATTCTGCCCTGTCACTAACACCTGTGGGCACTGGCATACCTCCTGTATTAGATACTTGCTGGGGATTAACGCTAATATTTCTAGAAATAGAGAACATCTCCTAGGTAGTCTATGATATATACTAGTAAAATATAATTACTGTCGTGTATAGAATAATCTAGTTATAATTTGTGATACTATTATATAGTGGGCAAAAAATACAATATATATTAGTTCGGACTTACCATATAATGCAGGCATTTCATTTGACGTTTCTTTTTAGTTTATTTTCTATTTGTCATGATACGTATTTTATTTTGTAATAATTCGCGGGGCAACATTCATTGTAGTAAGTTCTTGGAACAATAACTTGCATGCATAAGGTAGTTCAACATAACTAAAGTCTGACCGATTATTACACATTTTACATACATGAATATGCTGTTTATCATTGTAAGACGTTATCATTCCACACTTTTTACATGTATAAACACTATATTTATCAGATACGTCATAGACCCTCTCTTTTGTAAACCTCGCTGCACCGTGCGAACACATACAATCTCTTTCCATCTCACCAAATCTCAGACCCCCGTCTCGGCTTCTACCTTCGGCTGGTTGTCTAGTTAAATTAACCATGGGTCCAATGGAGCGACTATGTTGCTTGTCTGCAACCATGTGCTTGAGACGCTGATAAAACGCTGGACCTGTGAAGATAGATGTTTCTATTTGTTCGCCTGTCATTGCGTTATACATAATCTCATTTCCATTTGATTCATATCCAACTTGCTGAAGCTCCTTGCAAATCGTCTGCACATCTAGGTCGCCAAAACTGGTTCCGTCTCCAAATAATCCAAGTTCAAGAAGGGTCTTTCCGAGAATAGTCTCTTTAAGTTGACCAATTGTCATTCTTGAAGGAATTGCATGTGGATTAATAATAATATCAGGTCTAATCCCAGACTGAGTAAATGGCATATCTTTCTCGGGAATGATGTTTCCAATCGTTCCTTTCTGTCCATGTCGACTGCTAAACTTATCTCCAAAGTTAGGCTGACGAAGTGCTCTGAGTCGCACCTTTGCAAACGTGTAGCCATCACCGTTCCTGTCAATATAATTCTTGTCGATATATGTCTCTTCATTTGTTCGGAACACGCGGCTTTGGTCCTCATACTTAATGACCTTTGTATGGTCGTTACGATTTTCTTTAATAGGTACAACTTTCGCAATAATAATGTCTCTATTCTCAACAAGTGTATTTTCTGCCATCAACCCCATGTTGTTCAACTTGTCATAGTTTGCAAACTTCATTCCCTTCGTCTTAGTTGGGTCAGGTTTGCATCGTATCTCTTCATCTCCATTGATTTTCTGCTTATCTTCATCTTTTTCCGTATGGTAGATAACCGCCTGGAACAAGCCGCGCTCAATTGAACCTTTATTGAATAATAACGAGTCTTCTTGATTGTATCCAGTATGAGACATAATTGCAACAACAACATTTGTTCCTGATGGAATATTTACAAGTTTAATCATATGCATCAAGCGTGTGTCGACAAGTGGTGCCATGGGATAGCTAAGTACATATGCAGTTTTGTCCATTCTATCCTCGAAATTAGTGACATACATGCCAATCGATTGTTTGCCCATGGCACATTGGTATGTGTTTCTAGGGGATTGATTGTGTTCAGGGAAAGGAATGCAGGAAGCTAGAATACCAAACATGGTGCTTGGATGGATTTCGCAGTGAGTATAGCTATAGAATGCATTACACGCTGTTCTTTTTATAATGTGGCTTGGTTTGATTGCGATAAGAGAACTTTGCTGCTCATCTGGGTCAATATACTCAATTATTGCTTCTGGAATGCGTGCACTGGTGAGTAGATCCTCCCAGACAAGTTCTCGCTTTTTCAACTTGGAAAGAATGTCCTTTGTAATAAACATGTTATTGTTTGTTACTCTGAGAAGAGGCCGCATAATACGACCGCTCTCATTACATACGCGTATCTCATTGGTCTTGTAGTTGAATACAATTGACGTATAAATGTTGAGGATTCCGTCGTGTTTTTGCTGTTTCAATCTCATATACAAGTCACATGGATTTTTTGATATGCCTACCCAACAACCATTTACAAATACCTTGGTCTCGCCGTATGTCTGACTTGGCGATAGCACATCAAGTGATATGACTTGCGTGTTAACGAACTCGTGTAGTGGTTCAGAGATTGCGTTTATAGTGACGTGTGCCATGTAACTGAGGTTTTTGACAATACCAACAGATTGCCCTTCTGGGGTTTCAGGCGGACAAAGGAATCCCCAAGATGTGTTGTGTAGCTTTCTGGGTGGAACAAGTTTTCCGCTCTTGTCAGTTGGGGTAGATACACGGCGAGCATGACTAAGCGTTGCAACATAAGTGAGTCTACTTAATACTTGTGCAACTCCTGCCTTGTTACTGTTCATGTGTTTTACTCCGAAGTCTCCAGTAGCAAGTGCACGCTTGAATCCATTTTCTGTGATTGATGGTTTAATAATCTTATATATATTTGTCTGATTGATGATGTTCTGAAAGTCGTCTGTCGACTTCCACGAACCCGTGTTAATCTCACGTATAATCTGTTTTTCCATATCTTTCACCAACTTATTGAAGTAGTTACGGAACAGGTTGTTGAGCAATACACCGCACAAATCAATTCGCTTATTTACATATGAATCTCGGTCATCTTGTTCAATCTTGCCAAGATGTGCCTGAATGACACGATTCGCCATGTATCCGAGGAAGAATATCTTCTTCTTTTGTGTAGGGCAGTGAGGGAAGAGGTCATTCCCAAGCACGTCCATTGCAAAGTCGCGTTTCTTCTTTTGACCAGTTTCCCTATCCATATTAATCGGGGTATACATAACATTCTGGGTAACATAATGCAAACACTCCTCTTGCGTAAGATAGGCAGATGCGTCACGAATAGTTGCGTTCAAGAATTCCAGCATGGTTTGATGGTCTTTGTGAGTCAAATCAAGAAGAATCACTTCGCATATATCCTTATCTGAAATAACCCCAAGTGCACGGAACAGAATAAACAACGGAATTGGTTGTTTCAGTCTTGGGATTTGAATGCTAATAGGATACCCAAATCCAGTGTTTTTTGAAGATACCATTAAGTTGATTTGTTTTGGAGATATACATTTGTGGTCAGGAATAGATTTAATTTCGGCAGTCCATGTGTACTTGGTGTTATTCTTGCTGATATTAAAGCAATAAACCTTGTTCTCGGCGGAGCGTTCTTGGGCAAGAACAGTTTTCTCTGAGCCATTGATAATGAAATATCCGCCAGCGTCATATTTACATTCACCTGTAGTCTTGTGGTCGATATGTTTGTATTGGTTAAGAACGCAGATACTAGACTTTAACATGATAGGAATCTTGCCGATATGAATGTTTGGGAGATTTTTGTGGTATGTCTGACAGTGTTCAAGATTTTTTCCATTTCTAACAAGATACTTAATGTGAACGTCGACTGTCATTGTAGACGAATACGTAAAGTTGCGAAGCCTCGCTTCTTGAGGGAACATTAACTTTGTCGCACCGTTATTTTCTTGTATTTGTGGACGATATATATTAAAGTTTTCGAATGTAATATCAATCTCTAGAGAGGTTTTCCCACTCTTTTCATCGTAGTCTTGCTCCGATTTGATATGAACTGGATTGAACATGCCGATTGTCTGCTCTAGTTGATGATTCACAAACAAATTGTACGACTCAATCTGGTGTCGCACGAGACGTTCAAGATGATGGCCTTCAAAATAAGAACCCAATATATCCCATGGCGTTTCAATATAATTTTCATCTCTTAAGAAGAACTCGCGGTCTTGCTTGTTGATCTCACTCTCAATATTCTCACTAAGGGACTTGCATGTAGTAGTATTTCCATTACCAGCATGGACAGACATCTTATAGAATAATGATCACGTTAGTCGAATGACTATAACTTATGTGATACTTGACACAGATATATACTGGATTCAATTTACATATTACAGTATATATTTTCTATCTATGTGTTTATCAATAAAAAAACTTTTATCTGTCTATATCATTGCTACCATTATATATGAGTTCTTCAGGAAATAAAAAGACAATACAAATCAATCGTGATTTTTTTAAAATAGGTAAGAAAGGATTAAATGCTGCATCTAGTGAGCAGAGCCAAACCCAAAAAAAAGAGCGTAAACCAGTTAACAAGACGTTAAAACACAATACTATAAAGAAGGAGCTGGTGAAGCGTATACAACAACTAAAACAACAAGAACGTCTAGAAGAGTCAAAGAGAGAAACACATGATAACCGTTCACTCACATCCATCGGGGGTGATGGGGAAAGCGAGTTTGCCGACTCGATTAAATATCTCCAAACATTGGCACAGAATAAAAAGGTTGAGCGGGCAAAAGAGCGGAGAATAAAACGACCTCCGTCCGCAGTAGAGCAACCGCAAGAAACAATATCGCATGGTGGTGGGAGTGGGAGTGCTACACCAAAAAACAAAACAATGAAAATGTCACATTTATTCCGAGATTACGTGCAAGATTATGGACATAATCGAGATGATGCGAGTGCTTTGCAGGTGCAAGTTGATTTGCCACCAGAATTAAATATGGATATCTATCAGTGGAAACACCCTATATCACCCGACTCACTCCAACTAACTGCACCGTTAACACTTAATCGTGAATCGAACACCCCATCCATATCACAGCAAAATATTCCAATAACACCGAAACAATATAGTTATGCACCAGCACCACCATACAGTAACCTGAAGGGGTCTGTAGCAAAACCAACTTTCAGGCAGTGGAATAAAACCCGCAAAAACGTTCCCGAATCACATCAAGCTGCATTGCAAACAAAAATACATTCGTCTCCTGCCACGCCAATATCGGTTCCCACATCACGGCCTACGCCTGTAGTATCAACTTTAACCGACCGCGAACGTAAACTGGCCGAACTCAAACAAAGATTCCAGTCGAATCCAGTTGAACAATCCACTCTAGAAAAGAAGCCCACTGAAATTATGGAACTGAAGAAGTTTTACAGCAAGTCAATAGATGGACAAACTACATCTACCTCAGGTGGAAGAAAAAGGAAAACAATTAAACGAACGATTAAGCACGTATACACTGTTGGCAAGTCAAAGGTAAACCGAAAAGTTTCCGTTCTAGTAAAGAATATTAGAACGAGAAGAAATGTTCAAGAAGCAAAAAAACAGTTAAAAAATGAGAACTTGGTGGAGATAAAACGGTATCTTAAACAGCATGGAATGTTAAAATCTGGAAGTTCTGCACCAAATGATGTACTGCGAGCAATGTACGAGTCCGCAATGCTAGCAGGGGACGTGCATAATGTCAATATCGGGACAAAGCTACATAACTATTTAGAAGATACTGAATCGTCATGAACAATATACACAAGCAATCACTTAGTATTTCGAATACAATTTTACACCTTATTACATCCTTTTCCGTAGCACTTATTTTTATGATAATAGTAGTAATCGTCTCCTATTTTACTGTCTTTCTGATTTTTATCTGTTTGGAAAAAATTAGCACCGTCTGCGCCACCTGATACGCATTTCGCTCCATTTAATAATATACAACAATTTACTTGTTTGCAATTATAATTACTTAGCTTTTTACATTTATCTTCTTGCTCGGATATTGCATTTTTTGTTGCAAGGCAAAAGCTCTGTGTGTCTGTAATAGTTAAATCGTTCATGGGCTGTGCACTTGCCACAGAGTTTAAAACCATTTCTCTGTTAGTTGTCATCATTGGTTGTATGTCGGCCTGTTCCTTTATTGGATTTGCTTTTAATTGCGAAACAGCCGCATTCAACTCTTTTTTATTTATAAAACTTTCGTGTTGCTCTTTAACAAACGGCATATTTTCTTCAATAAATATGAGAATACTTCGGTCGAGCATTGCCATAATTACGGCGATTACAAGACAACCGAGTAATATTTTGTATATAAGAACCGACATATTTAGTCTATATAGTACATCTCTAAAAAAATAGACGTAATCATACACGTAAAATATGATTGAACAATGTAAATTGAATCAATATTTCATCTGTAGCTTAGCAATATAATATAAAAGTATCTTGTTATAATATATTAACATATACATCATGATTATTCCAATCAAATGCTTTACATGTGGCGAAGTGTTAGCAGATAAATATAGATATTACTTGGAGCAGGTAAAATCGATTAAAATGAAGCGCGGGATTCAAAATGATACGGTTCTGTACTTAACAAGAGAAAACACATCGAAGACTCCTGAAGGTGAGGTATTAGACACCTTAGGAATGAATAAAATGTGCTGTCGACGACATATGTTGACTCATGTAGATATTTAAATGCCACAAAATCTTATTATAAAAAAATGTGTAAACTGTATTTTTATCCTACGCACGTACAAAATATAATCCTTCTATATAGTATATACTCTCGGCTCACAATGACAAAATCTATAACAAAACGACGACGTATGGGACCCACCAAGAAAGGAACTCGAAACTTAAGACGTAATAAAAAAGGTGGAAAGCGCGGAAAAAAAACTGTGTCGCGCCGAACCCGTAGAGTGCCTCGTATGTTTCGTCGCAGACAGTCTCGCAGATTTCGTAAGATGATGCGCGGTGGCCATGATGCTGCTGCATCTGGCGATGCATCTTCCATTGGTTCGCCTAGTTCATTCTCATTGGTTCCGTCCACAGTGACCGATCTCGGAAGAAGTATCCAGTTCGGCGTTAATGGAGCATATTCTGCTGTCAATGGTGATGATGGGCCAATAAACCCACTCCCATACAAAGATCAATTAAATAATGGACAGCTGCCAGATGACATAATATTACAGGCATAATATCATTACATATACAGTATGTATACTTGTCCACTAAAATAGACTAGACATAGACATATTACATAATATTTTCTGTAATTACTATATAATAATATGTCTTTCTTCCCTCTGAAAATTAAGGAACTATGCACACCGTCTAGAGTATATTTGTATATTTCTCTCATCGGCCTTATTGCATCATTTATTCAAAATATGATTAACTTCAACAATAACACCTATAAATGTGGTTCATATGAAGTTATGGTTCCAAGCGTTTTGTTGATTTTCTTTTTCAAACTAGTGTACGTTCTTTTCTGGGCATATTTATTAAATTTGGTTTGCCACGACAACCACAGAATATTCGCATGGCTATTAGTTTTATTTCCGTTCCTTCTTGTGTTCGTTATTATTGGCGTGCTTATTTTAACTGGCGGAAAGATTGTTAGATCATGATTATTTTCATCACATAATATCACGTAATACGTAGGTATGTAATGCAGTGTAACACGTTACATTACATAATAAAATATAAACACTATATATTATAGAATACAATACTACAATGGACAATATTGCATGGAGTATAATAAACAAATACTTCCAAGACAACCCGTACAACCTTGTAGCACACCATCTTGACTCATATAATTCTTTTTTTGAAAAAGATATAAAAAAGATATTTAAGGACAATAATCCACTTCGTTTCTTAGAAAAGAAATCTGATACAGACGATGATGAGGATAAACCATTTGAATGTTTTATTTTTATGGCAGGAAAGGACGGAGACCGAGTTTATTACAGCAAACCCGTTATTTACGACGATGAAGAAGCCCTTAACCCAGAATATATGTACCCAAATGTCGCACGATTACGTAACATGACATACGGAATAAATATTCATTATGACATTTATATTGAGTTTGTATATTACGAAAATGGAGAGAAAGTTGAAAAGACAATGTTAATTGAAAAGGTGTTTTTATGCAAAATGCCTATTATGCTTCATTCAAATATGTGTATATTAAAATCTCTCCCTGAAACAACCCGATATTCTATGGGCGAATGTCGACATGATTATGGTGGATACTTTATTATTGATGGAAAAGAGAAGGTTCTCGTTAGCCAAGAGAAGTTTGCAGATAATATGTTGTACATTAAAAAGCACGGGGACGATAGTCTTTATCACTATAGCACTGAAATACGCTCTGTATCTGAAGATCCATCTAAGCCTGTGCGGTCCACTAAGGTTCACCTTGTTCGCGAATCGCCTCGTTATACAAATCTAAATATCGTGGTGGAGGTTCCTAATGTACGTATGCCGATCCCATTATTTATAGTGATGCGTGCACTTGGTGTCGAAAGCGATAAGGATATCATTCGTCACTGTATTTTAAATCTAGACACAAACAGTCAAATGATAGATGACTTTATTCCGTCTGTTCATGACGCAGGTAATATATTCACCCAACAAGCGGCAATTCATTACATCAAAGAGTTCACAAAACGTGGAACAGTCAACGGCGTTATTGAGATTTTAATGGATTATTTCTTGCCTCATATCGGAACTTCTAATTTTATTGACAAAGCATATTTTTTGGGACATATGGTCTACAAGCTACTTCGCGTTCACCGAAATATTGACCAACCAACGGATCGAGATAACTTTATGTATAAACGGGTGGAATTATCTGGAAACTTAATCTATCAGCTTATTCGCGAATACTATATTGAGTTTAAAAAGAGGGTTGAGCAGTCCATTGATAAAGAGTTTTATTACCACGATAAAGAATACAAAAAATCAAAGAAAAAGCCTTCTGGGTCCGAGACAGAAAAAAGTGTAGACTATAAGAAAAACTTTACTAGTCTTATCGAAGATAATCACTCAACGTTCTTCAAATCCACTATTATTGAAAAGGGTATCCGTTCAGCATTCAAAGGAAAATGGGGCGGTAGCGAACAATCCATGAAAGTGGGTGTATTGCAAGACCTTAATCGTCTGTCGCATTTGTCTGCAATTTGCCATATGCGCAAAATTGTTCTTCCACTTGATCCTACTGCAAAGGTAACTGGGCCGCGTTTGCTCCACGCAAGCCAGTGGGGATTTATTGATCCAGTTGACACCCCTGATGGCGGAAACTGCGGGCTTCACAAATATATGGCCATATCCACTTACGTTACTAGTGGAACATCTGCAGAGCCAATGATATCATGGTTAAGATTGCATGCAAATATGAAATTACTTGCAGAATGTAACCATCAAACTATTTCATCCTTCACAAAAACATTTGTAAATGGAAGGTGGTGTGGAGTCATTGATGAACCCATTGAAGTAGTTTCCAAGTTTAAGACTTGTCGTAGAATTGGAGTGATTCCTGCGTATAACAGTGTCTCATTCTCATATAACACAAACGAGCTGTTTATCTATACCGACAGCGGAAGACTGACACGTCCATTGTACTATCTAAATAACGGAAAGCTGAGCTACGGAAATAAGCTAACAACTAAACTACTTCATGAAGATAAATATACGTGGGAAAATGTAGTGAATGGGTTTAAGGAAAAGGCTTCAGGATTTAGTGGAATCAATAGAGATACTTATCATGAAATTGCCAAGATGTATCCAGGTGCAATTAAAGAAATGCAAAGTTTGAATATTGAAGAATTAGACAGAGTGTTTGCAGACAAAATGTCAGTGGTGGATTATCTTGACTCGTCGGAAGAAAACACTCACTTAATCGCAACTATTCCAGATGATTTGCGTGCAAATAAACAATATACGCATCTTGAAATCCACCCGTCTCTCATTCTTGGCGTTCTTGGAAACTCAATTATTTTTCCAGAACAAAACCCATCTACACGTAATGCATTCTCGTGCGGACAATCAAAACAGGCAGTTTCTCTCTATCATACAAACTTTCACAACCGTATTGATAAAATGGGGGTAGTTCTAAATTACGGACAGGTTCCACTTGTGAAATCTCGCTACTTAAAGTATATTAATAAGGAAGAGGTTCCATACGGGACAAATGCAATCGTCGCTATTATGTCCTATACAAGTTATAACGTAGAAGATGCAATTTTAATTAACGAAGGTGCCCTTGACCGTGGTCTTTTTCGAACAACTTACTATTCAATGTACGAGGCGCGAGAAGAGAGTTCCAAACGTTCTGCAGAAAGCAGTGATATGCGATTTGCAGATGTATTAAAGATGCCCGAAGTTGCAGGAGTAAAGAAGGAGTTTGATTATGATGCACTAGATGAGTATGGACTTATTCGTGAAGAGACTGAAATGCATGATAGACGAGCAGTTATTGGAAGAGTCACAGTATCTTCCGATATCACACAAAGTGCACTAGATTCATCAGTATTTCCTAAGAAGGGACAACTTGGCATCGTAGACAAATCATTTATGACTGATGGCGAGGAGGGCACGCGTATTGCAAAGGTGCGCGTGCGCGAAGAACGTATACCTGCAATCGGCGATAAAATGGCATCCCGTGCTGGACAAAAGGGAACGATTGGACTAGTTATTCCAGAGAAAGACATGCCATATGCAAGCGATGGAACTGTTCCCGACTTAATTATTAATCCGCATGCCATTCCGTCCCGTATGACAATAGGGCAGCTCCTTGAGACTCTTATTGGCAAAGCAGACACATCGATTGGAGCATTTGGCGACTGCACCGCATTCACCATGAAAGGTGCAAATACAGATGCATTTGGCAAAGTTCTCGTCGATAACGGATACCATTCATCTGGTAATCAAATTATGTATAGCGGGTTTACAGGCCAACAAATGAGTGCCGATATATTCGTCGGCCCTACTTATTATATGCGGTTGAAACACATGGTCAAGGACAAAATCAACTCACGTCCAGGTGGAAAACGAGTATTTTTAACGCGACAACCCAACCAGGGCAGAGCAAACGACGGAGGGCTCCGAATAGGCGAGATGGAACGCGATGGTATCATGGCTCACGGTGCATCCGCTTTCTTGAACGACGCATTTATGAAACGATCTGACGAATACTACATGGCTATTTGTAATAAGACGGGTGCTATTGCAGCATACAATAAAGAGGCAAACATCATGATGAGTCCACATGCAGATGGTCCACTACAGTTTAAGACTTCGCTTGACGGCAATGTTACACTTAACAAAATAACGCATTATGGGCGTTCGTTCAGTATTGTAAGGGTCCCTTACTCGTTCAAGCTTCTTATACATGAACTTCAGGCCATGAACATTCATATGAAAATAGTAACAAGTGACAACATTGACCATTTGACAAGCATGGCTTATTCAGACAATGTAAATAAATTGTTGCGTGATAACTCAAACATCAAGAGTATTTATGAAAAGCTTCGCAATGTCATGCGACACGACCTGAAAAATATCGTCAGCGAACAGCCTTCCGAAAATCTAACCGCTCCTGGACCAGTACTCACTGACCAGATTACGTCGGCAACAGTAGCTCCGTCGCTCATTAATGAAACATCTGGACCGCCAACTCGGCAGAGCACGAATAGCTCTATATATGTACCAGATGATACAGTATGGCCAGATTCTCCTGATTTTCCGCCAAATTATGATGGCACATCTCCTGTATATGCAGTACCTGGAACACCTGACTCGCCCGCGTTTCCACCAAGATCATCTAACTCGACCAACTCTCCAGTATTTGCCCCTGACTCACGAACACCTGAACTTGAAAAACCATTTACTAATAATGAACCAGTAAACAATGATAATGTTCCAGACCTATCCAGGTTTGCACTATCTGCGGATGATGTAAAACTTCCACAAGAGGATAAGACAAACGCTACTGCAGTTATTAAAGACCCAAATGTTCAAATGCAGTTTGATAAGCTTCCCGAGGCAGATAAACTAAAATTAATGAAAGCAGTTTCCATACTGGAGAGTGAAGAAGAAAGTTCACGTAGACGAGAAGACGCAAATGACCGGTCGGCAACCGAGTCTCTCATGAAAATTAGTACAGACCGTTTAGATAGTGCAAGAAGTGCAAGTGATTTGGAATTAACTCGTTCTACGAACAAAAATCCTATAAGTATTCTCTCCGTGGACGCACCAACAAATGAGGAAGACGAGTCTGTAGAAAAAGGCGAGGGCGATGGAGATAACTCATCTTCAAATAACAAAACCGAAACTAAATCTATTGGCGGGATGAAAAAAATATCATTTAATAGCAGCTAAACTAAGCTAACTCATATCGAAATCGAACCGATTTTATATTCTAGAATCAGTAAATTGAAACATTAAACTTGGTATCAATATAGAATATTAATACTAAGTATATAATATAGCACCAATTAGCTAATTATCATGCAGAACACAAGTAATCTGATTTCGTCTATTTATAAATCGCGCGAAACCCTTCTCAAGCTAATGGATACACAGGGTTATGACATTAGTGAATATGAAAATATCACAATGACAGAAACTAACGCAAAGTATGCGAATGAACAACTAGACATGTTGTTTGATACATCAAAAGATGCAGATAGAAAAATCCGTAAAACATATGTGAATTATCATATCGATAAAGCATTACGTCCTGCATATATTCACGATACAATTGAGGACTTATTTAACACAGAAGATGTTTTGACCAAAGATGACACGCTTGTAATTGTAACAAAAGACGACCCGCATGATACGATTATCAACACACTAAAACATCTGTGGGAAAAAGATGGATATTATGTTATTATTCATAACATTAAGAGATTACAGTTCAATATTCTTGAGCATAATATTGTTCCAGCACATCGCGTCATGCGAGAAAATGAAATCGAGGAAGTGAAGAATAAATACAACTTATCTAAGCTATCAGAGTTTCCAGATATCTCCAGATTCGACCCAGTTGCGTTAGCCATCGGTATACGACCAGGGGAAGTATGTGAGATTATACGACCAAGCAAAACATCTATAACAGGAGTATATTATAGGGTATGTGTCTAACTCATAAAAACTATAATGTAGTAACAATATATAAGATTTATTCTTAGTCCAAAACATAACCAACAACTAAATAAATAGATATGTCAAGCATAGAACTTCCCACTTCACCAGATGTATATAAACAGAAAATAGCCGACGTAAAGTCAACTTTTTCTGTTAAGTTAGACCCAGTTGTAAACGCATATATGAACACAAAACTAAACCCAACTATAACTGAATATCAAACAACATACGACACTGTACTAAATGGAATACATGAGACCCAGTCAAAAATGTTTGAACTAAAAAATGAAATATCAACTGCTCTCGAAGTGGTCACCGCTAAAAACGAAGAATATGTTCGAATTATTGAAAAAGAAAAACTTATTGAAACTAAGATTAATAATAAAATTAAATCGCTAAACAATGTTAAGTCGGGTTCCGCCGGTCTTAGAAAGAACATGACAGACACATATAAACTTCAATACGCATCTAACTTTTTTATGATTATAGGACTTATCATAACGGCAATTGTCATATATTTTGTGTTCGGAAAAGACATTATTAGCGGAGAAGTATCGATTTCGCCTATTCCGATACAAAATCAGTTTAACTAATTCTATTTTTTTCGTTATGCATTTTCTACATGTATAGTATAATACATCCCAGAACATTTAGTTTAGCTATTCATTGATTCGTCCAAATAGTTGAAAATGTCAACAGATGAAATAAATAATCAAGAATATCAGTCTGCATTGGCAAAGTACGACGAAGCCCGTAGAAAGTATTATAATGATTTGCTACAAACAAACATAACTATAACAGAAGACTCTCCCGACTACATAGCATATATGAATGCAAACAAAAAGCTCCATGACGCAATTGAAAAAAAACTATCAATGTCGCCACAAGTGTTAGACCCAGAACCTAACAATAATACCAATGTAGATGAAGCCGAGTTTGTAAGAGAAATGAGGCACAACGCTCAACGCTTAAAAGAGGAACGAACCAAAAGTAACGAGCTAATTAAACGATATGGTGTATTGAGAGGTAATATGATTGTTGCACAGAAGTATGCAGAGGCAGAACAATTCAGACAAACAATATGGATCTTTATATGCGGGTTGATTGTTGTGTTCGGTGTTAAATCTTTACTAATGCCATCCAGTGTAACAGATGTGTTCAATACAGTATTATTCGCAATTATAGTTTTCTTGATTGTTTATGTTACTGAAAATATGGGAACTGCACCAATGTTCATGGTTTGGGTCCTTCTTACGGGAACACTCGCGACATATATAATTAAGCATGTTGTTGATAGGTGATAAATATTATTATGCTTTACACTTACTTACACAACAAGACAACCAATAACTAACTAAAATATTTCATGATGATTATTGTATCACCGTGAAATATCCGTATAATTATATATGTATAAGTATATAGTGGGGTTTTTTATTATTAAATCAAAATGTCAGATGTAAATGAAATCAAGAATGATGAAGCTGAACTTAAAAAGGCAATGGTATTTGTGAACTCGCAAAAACCAATTGATCAACAGTTAGAAACAAAGTTTCAAGATGTTGATAAAAAATATAAAGCTGAAATTAAACCATTAGAAGATGAGTTCGACAAAAAACTTAAGGAGTATAACGCATTATCTGACGAATATTATAACAAATATGTTGGAGAAACTACTGCACAAAATGATGTCCGTCGGGCTAGTTGGAATCAACAAATGAACCGATATGAAAACTATAACTATGCAGCCGAAAACGAACGCAGGAATAAAGCTTTTGCCGACCAAAATGCATGGAGAGCTCAAAGTGCGAAGTTAAACTCTGACTACGAGTCTGCGGTAACCAATTATGAAACATCGGTAGCAAACTGGAATAAGACAAAAGCGGAGAGACAGACATTAATTTCTACAATCGGACAACGTGTTGACGCTGATAGAAACAGGGGAATCAACTATGCAAAAACCCATACCTCTAATTTGGACGAAACTCTTGTCGCAGAGTTTAAACGAATCAAAAGCGAACTGATTGATATAAATAATGGGTACACCAAAAATATCGCACAGTATATTCCATGGTTAAATTCAGAAGGAGCAGGACATATTAAAAAAGTTGCTGTGGTTGGAGGTGGTGCAGAATATGCTCAATCTGGTGTTCCGTATGGAGCGTTTTGGTTTGGTATTGTTGGAGAGCAAAACTGTAAAAGAAATAACATACGTGCACCCAAGATATTGATTCGTATAGGTTCAACTAACTCCCCCGCACCAGGTAGTGTAATACAACGATCCTCTTTCTGGTGGACCAGGGGTAGACCAGCAGGTATACGTCATACAGTAAGTTCAGTTCCTACCAGTAGTTATAACTATATTACGACTAGCTGGAACCAAAAGCTAAATATTCCGATTGGATTTGTTGAAGCAGGGGTGGGGATTACAATTGATGCCACTATATCACCACATGGAAAAAACAACAGAGGACAGGGGGGATTCATTGGACAGACAAGTGCAGGAAGTAATCAGCACTGGCCAGATAGATTTTCTGTTAGTGTTTACCAAGGTAATAAATTAGCAGTTAATCGATTAGATAACGGTTCGAATAATTCATGGGGTCAAGACATGCATTTGTTTGTTAGACGGAATGATTACGGACTAACTGCAGATACGGTGGGAAATGTTACAAAAAAGGATATATGGGGGTCATCGTTTAAATGGAACAATCAATATGGAAAGTGGGACTTCCCAGATAATGACAGTATCACTCTTGATAATGTTCCCAAGCTCATTTGGTACCCAAATGGTGACTGGGACTCGCGATGCCCAGTTATGAACCAAGAATATAGTGTATACTATAAAGAAGACCAGAGTCGTCGAGGCACAATATCATATCTTGTCTTCATGCAGGTGTTTTATGTTGATTAAGCACAAATCGAAAGGTGTGGGACAAATATGTATATCGCAGCGTGCTTATTTGCCACCGGGGCAGACATATATATAAATGGTTTATGGGTTACTACCCCATTAAAATATACTGGCAGCAAAACTAGTTATATACCAATAGACATAAAAACATTTGTTAAACAAGGGGCAAATTTTATCATTATCAGGACAAAAAACTGGAATGCACCAAATGCATTGACCCTGGCTCTATGTGGAAGTACAAAAGTAAGTAATGAAATAGACTACCGTAATATATTTGTATCTACGAATGAGGACTGGGTCGTGCTAAGAAGTGACTACAAATGTGATTTGACATTTACAGACCATCGTGGACGTGGCACGTCTGGATTTAATCCACAATTTCAAGATAACAACTGGATGTTTGGTCTGCATAAAAGTATGAAAGAAGCTGGATATTTTAAAAAAACTGAAGGGGCACGAGGTGTAAAAACCCATAATTATAAACCCCCTGACGCAAAGGTCAAATATGTGAGAATAAAGTTTGCAATGCGTCCTGGCTCGCAACCTTTCATACAAATATCTCAGCTTGCAGTTTACCCAGTTGACAATATGAATAAAAATGTGGCCGAGGGCATGCCAGTGTCGGCCAATTCCGTATATTCATCATCAAATCCAAGCCCATCAAATGCAGTTGATGGCACACTAAGTGCACGGTCATTTCCAAATATATATCATTCTGGCACAGGCACATGGGACCAACAGTTTTTTGAAATCACCCTTTTGAATCCAGTCACCCTTTACAAAATAGATTTTTTCGGACGTTCTGACTGTTGTCAAGACCGGGCCAAACAACTACATATTGAACTTTTTGATGAAAATCGTATAAGTGTTTTTTCAGGCCCACCATTTGGGTCAGATGCTGTAGTGCAATCCTTCTACTTCAATAATCCAATTGTTCCGTCTAATACGACATCCATGCCAGTAGCTCCAAAAAAAGGTACAATGACTACACCCTTTCCACCTAGTTATGTCGGTGGAGTTTTACCCACTTATCCAGTAATGCCAGCATTTAACACACCAGACCAAGAACTACTGAATAAACTTATTACTAAGAGTGGTGAGTTAATAACACTTAATCTAAGAATACAAGAGATTTATAAAAGATACACAATGGATGGAACAATTACACAATATCAGTCATCTGTATTGGAACGTAGACGCAATCTTGTAACTCAAGTAATGGGAATGATTCAAGAAAGAAACACATTATCTTCTCGTGTAAGTGAGTATGTTGCCACTGCAAAAAATCAGCTCAACCAAGAAAACCGAGCATTTAGTAGTCATACCTATTTATGGATATGGTCAGTACTTGCATTGCTTACAATTATACTATTTATAATTTACAATTTCTTCCCCACAATGATGTCAGATACACCTAATATTATTTCATGGTCGGTTATCATATTGACAACTCTTCTCATGACAATGTTCATTGGTGGAAGTATTACATTCATGCTGTGGTTAATTACAATTGTAAGCATATTCTTTTACATAATTAAAACAAGATATGATGGATATATTGGATAAATTATAGTAACTTTACATGTTTGATGTGATGATGTTTTTATGCGAACTTATTCAAATATTCAAAGGTATAGTAGTTTGTTTCTATTTGTGGGAAGTATTAATAAAATTTTATTATAATGATATTATATATATAATTAATTTTAAATTATAGTTTTAAATTAAAAATGT
>OCVQ010001225.1_pt1 | contig 20240 bp, 22 predicted proteins | sample 1539061 | NCBI WGS metagenome assembly OCVQ01 (sample SAMEA3355526, study PRJEB22509) | marine metagenome | biome: marine; feature: river plume; material: water | place: USA | collected 2010-08-08 | depth 0.5 m | reverse complement strand
GATACGCCCCAGTGATCTAAAGTCTTTTGCTTACCGCCTGCGGCCTTGTATAAGTTGTTGAATGCTTCTTGAAATCCAACGAGACAATTCTTATTTACCTTGAATTGTGCTACATGTTTGCCAGCATATGTGATACGGAACGGTGGCTTGAAAAATACCAGATATTCCGATTCCCACTTCGCTGATGGTTGTGTTACATTCTTGCCGCGTGGATTACCATAAAAGGAATCACATTCGCGTTGTAATGGCCATTTTGTCATTTCATATATCTCCATAGCGCACATACATACAGGCGCCTGTTCTTTCGTCCTCTACAATTATTGGACCTTTTCTTTTCTTTCTCGCATACTCTCTTAGGTCATAATAAGCGTCATCTTCTTCAAGATATCTTTTCCAATGGACTCTTTTCTTTTTAGCTTCCCTTAAAGAATTGAAAGTGGAAGAAGAAACGATAAATGTTTCCTGATTTAGAAACTTACCTTTTCTAGCAGGTCTTCTCTGCATAGGCATCAGTTGATTAGGTCCTCCAGGCTCTCTTTGATCTGGAGATAACCTTCTATCACCTGTTCCTGCAATTGCGCTTACATCCATTTCATTCAACTTCATTTTTCTCTTGACTTTCTATTGACAACATGGTATAAAGGCTATGTCAGCCATCATATGAATAACTCTATAGTTTACTAAGTCTGCTACCAACGAATACATCTACTCCAATATCTGATGAATTATAATGATTGCCATTAATACCGTTAATGTATCGTGGCATATAATTCAAAAACAGTAGAAAAGTTTTCAGTATATCGTAGTCTTCCTTATCAATCTTAAAGAACAACATTCGAACCGAAGGCTCAATTCCAAACACATTTGATAAAACAATAATGTGGTTTAGAATGAGACGTTCCTTCAGTTCTCCTGTAGTCTTGTATCTTTTGATAAGTCTCTTCACATACTTAATTCTACTTAAGTCTTCCTCAAATTCACTCATTATACAATTTGGTCTATCGTAGGCTTTCATTGCATAAATGATAAAATTATCATCATTTAAGTTTTCAATCATTATTTTTTGTTATGACCATATTTCTCTTTGTACCACTTAGGCATTCCACTTCTTTTTCTGAAATGTCTAACTGTTGCTGCATCATTTGCTTGATCTAGATATTTACCTTCAGCCTTTTCATTATGACCCTTCATAGCTTCGGCAGCCTTATGAGCGTCTTTTCCAATATAAGTCAACTCAGCATCAGACTTGCGATGATACTCATGGCCTTCTAAAGGATGTCTTTGTGAAGGTCGACCTTCATTAAGTTGATCTTCTGCCAACTTCTTCTTTTCCATTACATTTTTAACTAAATTAATGCTTTCATTCTTAGGCACACAGTTAGGAACCTTACGGCCGCCCTTCTTCTTCATACCAATCATCTCATAACCTTTCCAGCAAGGATCTTTGTCTTCTTTTAGATCATTCCCGGCCTTGTATTCATCAAATGAATCTTCGGCATCAGATTCATTGCCATCTGTTGTATCTCCATCTTCCATTTCAGATTCCATATCATCTAAAATTTCTTGGAGTTCACTCTCTTCCACGATCTCACAGAAGATATCAAATGAGCCTCTATCATTCATTTGATATTCAAAGTATATGTAATATGGATCATAGTTCTTTACAACTACTGTTCCATCATTCGTCATACCCATCTTGTCTCCAAACTGCTTGATTGGAAACACTTCATGCCCTGAATCTCCATCTAAGAAATTTGTCTGAGGTGGAAATATGCTGAATGGGGCTAGAACTTTGCGAACCATTTCCAAAGCGTGGTATGGAGTCGCATGTGGTCTAGCAGTTACGGACGCTAAATGAATGTTGATGTTATCTCTAACAGGCCCATTATCTACGCCTACAAAACCCTTCTCGGTTTGAGCAAAAGGCATCATTTCTTCATTGAGAAATTCTTTAAACTTTTTCATTTATACCTCTGATAAAAATATGGGGGATTTCTCCCCCACTTATTAGGTTGATGTGACAATTGCGTTTGAAGAAATAGTAGTATTTGCACCGGTAACATACACAAGTACGCGGAATGTGTTGCCACTTGCAATCTGATTATTTGCAATTACCAATGTATTAGATGAGTTGCCTGTAAAGGTACCAACTTGACGAACATTTGCCCATGCTGTTGCGCCAGTATATCTCTGCTGCCATCTGTAAGCGAGTGTGCCGCCAGTTGGTACAGTAGATGCATTGACAAACAGGGTAACAGTATTTGGACCGGCCCATGTATTACTTGTTGGTTGTGTGTTAATGATAATTCTACGATCAGGGAAGACAGAATCTTCGCCATCACCTGTCATTGAACCCATCGCTACCAATGTTTCATACTGAACACGACCTGCACGACCACCAGAACCTTCTGTACGAAGAACCCAACCAGCATGTTGTGGTTGAGATGTTGTTGATGATGCTGCCATTTCGTCGTTATCAACACCGAACTGACCGATTGTTACACCTGTTTTGTATACGTTAGCTGTAAGATTACCGTATAAAGCTGTTCTTTGAGCGGTGCTGATATTTCTATTTACTTGAGCTAATACAGCAATATCTGAATTTGCTGCATTATCTACATTACCCCATAATGGCATTTTATTTCTCCTTGCGTTCTTTAATAGTTGTGTTTTTATTCATTGAACCCTTAGCGGAATCAGTATTATCTGTTGGATTTGAAGTGACTGTTTCTCCTGCTTGACCAGTGTCAGTTTTTCCTAATTCTACTTCTTTTTTATTCTCTTCGGAAGTATATGAGAGCGGGCTTCGATCTTGATTCCCGCCCTGAAATTTTGCTCTACCCGCAGGAGTTTTGTTTATGACACCAGTTCTTTTTTGTAAAGAAGCTGCATGAGTAGGACCAATAATTTCTGCAATATGATGTTGCTCTTTAGATGCTCTATTGATTACTCTGTTAGGTCCAGAATCGTCTTGAACATCTCCAGATCCGCCTTTAAATTTTCCCATTCCTCCAGGGATCTGTTCTAACATCTTTTCTTTGCGAAGAGTTTTTATCATCTCTGCTAGTTGTTTGTTGTTCATTTAACTCTTCCCATGCCGACAGGGTTTTTCTTGACAACTGCTGGTTTATTTGTTATAATTTTACCAGTCTTTGTGCCAGATGTTACTCCACCAGGACCTTTAGTGGGTCTGCCACCTGCACCAATAGTATCATCTCTCTGATTTCTAGTTTGTAATTTTGATCTATCGGCTACTTTTTGTACAACTCTATCTTTTACTGCTTGTTGTGTGCCTGGTTTAGCAGTCGATTGTGTTTTAGCAGAAGTTGAACCGCCACCGCCGCCAGCAGGTGGTGTTGCTGCCTTTGTGGAATCAGGTTTATTTTTATTTGAAAGTCCATACATAGCACCGCCAACACCAGCAGCTACAAGAGCTTTTGTTCCTATATCTTTCAAATTACTTGTTCTGCCTGCAACCTTTGCGCCAGAACTAGCACCAACTCTTGCTGGTAATCCAGGTCTATTCGCTACAGCTGGAACACCAGGACGATTTGCTACAGCAGGTACTCCTGGTTTATTAGCAACAGCTGGAACACCAGGACGAGTTACAGTAGCAGGTTCAGTTGTTTTTCTAACTGCTACGCCGCCCTTACTTGGCCCATAGTTCTCACTGCCTTTTCTTGCTTGTGCCAGTTTATCGCTAAATCTACCACCAGCAGTGCTTGGTTTATTATACTTCGATGCATTTGCAGCCGCTGTTGATGCAGCACTACCGCCTTCTCTTGCAGCAGGTGTTACAGGTGTTGATTTTGCTTTTGAAATAAAGTTATCAACAGCAGTTGATCCTTTTGTGGCCGCAGAAGCAGCCGGTTCTCTTGCTGCTTGTGATACAGGGTTTGTAGCAGCAGGTGCAGGAAGAGCTTTTGTAGTACCTGTTGCCACTTTTTCTGCGCCAGTAGCAGCTTTAGTGGTACCTTTAGCTGCATTATAAAGACCTTTAACACCTTTTACTACACCGCCAGCGACAGCGCCACCTGCTATACTAAGAGCGGCATCGGCGGCTGCACCTTTATAATCGCCTTGTGCTAATTTATCAACGGCAGTTGCGCCTGGAATAACAGCTTTTGTAACATTAACAACTGGTTCCATTGCGGTATCAATTTTTGCTCTTGCTGCTGCCGCATCTTTTGGAGCAGCCGCGGCACCTAGGCCATAGTCTGATCGGGCTTTTGCAGCCTCCGCCACGACCTGTCCTTCAACAGAAGCAGTTACGCTCGAATCATGGCGGTTATTAAAACCCTCGTTCATCTTCTTTTTAGTAAGAATCTTCTTAGCAATTTCATGCGCTTTGGTAATATTCTTTTTTTCCATTGGTGGTTCATCGCCAGTAGATTTCTTTACAGCGGCCATACCAATTGCATATGCATTAGATTTTGCTTCCTTAATGCTCATGATCTTCTTCTTCAAATCAGACTGATCGGAAGGAGTTACTTCCTTCTTTGGCTGAGGAACTGTGGAAATAGAAGATGCTTGACCCTCTGCATATGGGTCAGTCTTAGGCGCATTTTCCTCTTCCATTGGCTTTTTCTTAGAGCGAAGCATATCGAAATCTTTCTTTGTTAGTTTATCTTTTTTAGGCTCATGAACATCAAGAGGCTGCTGGTTTGGGTGTAGACCTTCAGTCAACACAGACTGATAAGCAGCATCCCATTCTCCCTGCTTTTCGCGTGGAAGAACTCTGCGGTCTTGAACACCAAACTTCTCGTTTACTGCCTTAACAGCATCACGTTCGGCCTGATTCTTACTCATAATATCTTGGATGGCACCAACTAATGGATCGTTTTTGTTTAACATTTTTGGATTCCTCTATGGATTTTAATTATATTTATTCAAATCTTATTCTTCGCAATTCCATTTGCGAAGTGCCTTATTAATGCGTGAATCTGGATCATTTGCTGTTTTAGCAGATGTGAGACGCTTCTTCATTCCACCCATACGGGCGCAGAATGATTTGCGACGATTGGCAGCTTTACTGCCCTTCTTTAACTTGGATGGATCTTTTGTGACAGGAGCTTTTAGATTTGACCCTTCTGCTCTCGCACTCGCGCGACCCTTAGCATTCAAACCACCAGATGGTGATTGGCCTTCTTTGCGAGTCCAAGCTGGCGACTTAGCTTCTGCTACGGATGCTTTGATTGGAGTAACTGGTTCTTTTTCATCCATTAGAGCAGCATGTTTCTTCTCTTGTGTAGAGCGGAAATCAATCTTTTTCTTATATGCTTTTAAATACAGTTCAGTTACAGAATTTCTATCATCTTTGTTTTGATTACCGATAGGACTCTGATCATCATATCCTAAACCAAATCCTTCTTTCATCTTCTTAAGAGACTTTGGTTTCATATGATCACAACCACAACCAGCAGCTTCAAGTTTTAGTGCGGCTTCGATAAGTTTCTGTTCGGCCAAATTGCCATACTTATCGGCAAACTTTTGTTGTGTTTTTGGATTTAATGCCCATTCTTGAATAGACTTGGATGCCTCGTATACTGCATTGCCGATGTTGCCAAATCCAGTAACAAGTGCTGGAGATACTTGAATACCATATTCTGGGCCAAGACCACCGCTCTTAGGTAAACCAAACTTGCCGCGTGGAATAACATTGTCTTCGGCCACTTCCTGACCCGGAGTCATCTTCTTATAAATCTTAGCAAGACTATCTGTACCAATCTCACGATTAGCTGGCTTCTTCATGTAGTCTTCAAATTTAGCATCTACAGTTTCAGCTAATGGTCGATTGACCTTCTTCTTTATTCTGTTGTGCTTCTTATATTCTTTTTCTTGATCAATATTCTCGCGACCTTCGTTCATTGTTTGAACCCTTACTAGTTTGCCACCTTTACTGTGGAATAATACTTTATTTTCGTTTCCTATTTTACGACCAAATCTACCAAATCCATAGTATGATAGTCCAAGCTTTCTTGCTTGTGCCATCAACTCGTTATCTGGCTTATGAATAACATTTGGAACACTTTGACGAACCTGTGTGAGAGTTTTAGTTGCTCTTGGTTCTTGATATGTGATGCCGCGCTTCTGTGCTTCTTTTTCAATCCACGCTTTTGCTGCTGGATTTTGATTATCAGCACGAACAAACTGTTGTGCCATGCGACGAACACGATTAAAATTTGTTTGAATCTTTTCTTTTTCTTCAGGAGATACTTTACGAATATCAGCCGTATTATCTACAACTGTAAAGTTCTTATTGCCAAATATCTTCTGTAGTTCACCAATATTTTTCTGTGCTAGATCCCACTTCTCTTGACGAATATCGGAAGAGTTGTCTGGCATACCTTGCTTATCAGTACCATCAGGAACTTTACGCTTACCTAATTTACCGCGTTCAACATTGCGCTCACGCGATACATCGTTTGATGTATTTACGAATACCATCATAGTTTCGTAGCCATCAGCCTCAAGATTCCTCTTAACTGTTTTTATCTTTTCTAGATCATCGGCTGTACCGTTGATGATAAGTCCTAGACGACCTGAAAGAGCAAGTCTTTCTTGTTCTTTGGTAATGTTCTTCGCGCGGCCGCGAACAATATCACGCTCAACTCTTTCTTCATCAGGCATTTCAAGATCAAGACCATTCTTCTGCATTAGATATTCAAATGCAACATCCGAATTGACTTCTCTTAGACCTTCACCGCGAAGAACGGAGTTCATTACAAAGTCTTTACCTGAACCAGGGCCGCCAGCCAAGAAGATGGCCTTAAGTTTGCCTGGATCATTTATACCTTCTTGAAGATTTTTCTTTAAATAATCTTCTCTTGATTCTTCGTCTTTCCATTCACCATCACCAGTATCTAATACTTGAGTTGAATTGGATGCCTGCATCTTCTTTGTATCTGCGATGTTTTGTATTAGATAGTGAGAAACAACTGTAGGAGAGACTTGCCCTGTTGCATATCCCATACCTCTAATTTCACCACCAGCGGCATGATTTGTTATATGATCTTCCACAATATGTTCTTTGCCAAACATATCTGGATTGGACTTTGCAAACCAACGCATGATCTTACCTGCTTCAGCGTTAGCTTCATTCTCAATATCTGAACCAGTAGATCCTTCCTTAGCAATGTCTTTGCCAAGTTTGCCATCTTCATTTTGTTTGTGATGCACTAATTCGTGTGCGATAGAACGAAACACATCCATTGGATGTCTGTTCTTTGTTGAAATGGATAATTCGTTCTTTGATGGATTGTATGCTGCGAAAGAGTTGTAATCGTCTTCATCACTCTTGTATCTAACGCCAGGTAAAGATTTGATACCGAGTTTCTTAGACGCAAAAGACACGAAAGAGTCCAGCATAGGTGCTAGTTCTTTGCGTGTCACTTCTTCGTTTAGAGAATGATGTTTGCGAATTTGAGTGAAGACTTTACGAACATGACTTTCAGGCATACCTTGATGATATGCTTTAAAGTGCTCATAGTTACCTTCTTTGGCCAACTTTTCAAGTTTGGATGCGGATACAGAACTTGTTAGTTCTGCGCGACTCATCTTGCGAGGATCTTTGTTGCTTTCTGTGCGCTCACCACCAGCGGCATGAACTGTATAACTCTTGAAATGGAAAGGCACATTACCTTTCTTGTCTTTCTTACCATTGTATTTTGATAAGAAACTCTTATACTCCTCAACGCGGTCAGAACCTGCGACAAGATGTAAATGATCATGATGTTTGTGGAGATGAGAAAGGAATGAAGATAAAGTCTTGGTATGCTCGGTACCTGTATCAACAGGGTGGCCAAATACTTTTTCTGCGTGGGATTTCTTTGTCTTGATATCTAGGGGTTCGGCTGTGCCTGAGAGACCTATTGTAAGTTTACCACTAGTCTTAGTTGCTATATCTTTTGCCTGGTCTATAGCTGCTTTGTGACCGATGGTAGGTATGCGTACCTTGCCATAAAAGGCAACACCTGTAGTTTTCTTTATCATTACTTCCCTCTATAGGAATGTTAATCTATAGAGGTATTTAGTAAACTTTAACTCTCATATAGATTACGGACCATTGTAGATTTCGCAACAGAAATGACACTTTCAGCGAGTGCTTTCTTAGGCAAATACTTGCTAACTTTGCCATCTTTTACCAGGTATCCAGTAGCTTCTACATCAGGATACATGGCCGCAACCTTGTATAGCATGTCCAGATTCTTCTCATGGTCATCCCACATACGAATACGATCCCACTTACCAGAAGCGAGATACTTCTTTATGATAACACCCTTATTGATATGTGCTGGTGAGCTTGGCTTGAGTTTAGCCAAGTTGCCAGAGCGTTCGACATAGACATGATCGATAGGGAATCCATGATCACGAAACGCCTCTAAAAACTCTTTGTGATCATCAAAGTCTGCTCGGGCAGTAATGATGATAGAGTGTGAGTTTTCGGATTGATTCCAAACAATCGTTTTAGCTCTGTTCAAAACATTTGCTATGGGCTTGAATGTATCACGAAAGATTTTACCAGAACGAAACTGAGAAAAGTCCAACTCTTCACCTTTACCGAGCTTATAGTTGTTATACTCACCAGGCGCAAGAGACTTGATCACTTTACCGTCCCTTTTGATATTTACTTTTGCGGATGTCTGCCCCAAAGTATCATCGATGTCCCACACATTCAATGTGCGAACTTCATTCTTGTGAGTTTTCAAGTATGACTTAAGTTTCATTTTGACCAATTCTTTGTAGCATTAAAGTTTGCTTGTGAAAATTCCAATCGATCTACAAGTTTAACTGCGTTACAGATCTTATCAATAGCAACGAATCCTTCCGGTGCTGTTACCTTGAGTCCAGTGGAATCTGTTCTTAGATATGTTCCAACGGAATCTTGGACTTGCTGTAGTTTCTGCACAATCATATTTTTAGCACGAACCAGGAGATTTTGCAAGTCAAAAATCTTCTTTAGCTCATTTTTATTTGACTTGTAGAATTCCATAATGATCTTCTTTTCCATCTGGCGCTTTTGCTTCGTGTCTGCTTTCTTTGCTTCCAAAATGGACTTGTTCAACTTTTCCTCTACGCTGGAAATAAGACCAGCAACATGAGATGTTGTATTTGTGATCTCTTTACCTTCACGAACCTTCAGGTTGTTCCAAGCCTTGATTGTAATTTTGTATGTATCGTTTGTAGCAATCTGATTCATTGTGCGAGGAGATATTGTTCTGAATATGCTACCTGCTTGTGATAGAATAGAATTCAAAACATCAGTCTCTTGCTTGGTAAATGTTGCAGTACCAGTTGCATCTACAAATGAAGCATCCCGATACCAAACATTCTTTGATATCTTCATACCACCAATATCAGCTCCAAATGATGCTTTCATATCGGCCATTGTATCGCCGTTATATGTTGTGTGCCAAACAATACCCATCTTCGCAGATTTTATGGATTTAGCGAGACCACTATCAGCAGGAACAGCATATACAATTGTGTTTGGTTGGAATGTAATGTAAGATTTGCCATCAATCTTTTCGTTCTTGATATCTGATGAAGTGAACATCATATCGCCTTGCATAACACCAGTGATGCCAAGTTCGGATAGATACTTCAAAGCAATCTTTAGTTTTGCATTTAGGCCTTCACCAGGATGATTCTTATCGATATCACCATTAGTATAATTGAGCTTTGCGTTTTGAGCAAATACTCCTTTCGTACCAACAAAGAATTTGCCATTCTCTGGATTGATACCAGCAAAGATGGCCGGTGCGCCATCCCACTTTGTTGTTAAATTCACTGACCTACCAGTAGCGTGACCAGCAAGCATATCACGAAGAGACTGTAGAAAGGATATTGCACCTCTTGTTCCAGTAACTCCTCCATTGAGTACTTCGTCCTCCAAGTGTTCTAAGTGAAGGTTCTTACCTTCTTTTGATTCTGTTAGATAGTCTTGATAGTTGATCACAGTATTTCTCTACCTCTAGGATGTTGAGCTACGATAACTCTAGCATTATTTTTTCCTTTTTTAGGACTCTTAAATAAGATCGGCAATCCTTCTGTGTTCGTAGTTTCACCTTCAATGTCTATTTGAATTTTTCCACTTTCATCAATATCTCTTTTTCGTATTACGATATAAAAAGATGGAATTTTTTGTATATATTCTTCTACCGTATAAAATTTTCCATTTACTGTTAACTCACCATTAGCTTTATTAAATTGAGATACTACATCCATTGGTCCTATATACATGTGAGTAATTGGTCCACCGATCTCGGCAGTACCTACAATTACTTTTCTAACTAGTTCATCAGGTATTCTAACAGACAAATCAGGAATCTCAGAAGCCTTAATTATATCGCCTTGTTTGAAACCTTGTTTTTTAATAAAGTTTATTGCTTTTGCCCATACAGATTTTGTCATTTTTGAATCAATGTCCATAAGCCCTGATAAACCACCTCCTGCTAGAGAGGGAGCAGAATCGCCTTTCATTGAAACTCTAAGCTGTTGCCCTTTGTTTGCCTGCTTAACATTTAAGATCATATCGGTATATGGTTCTTTACTAGCTTTCATGTGAGGAATATAAGCTGCGCCGGCATCTTTAGGATCATTTTTCACGGCACTAATAATATTGATATTTAATCCTAAACTCGAAATATAAACTTTTTTACTTAGCCCTTGGGATGTCATAATAGCATCAACTAATCCTCGCTCTTGTCTTTCAGATCCTCCAGCTCCAGCTTTTGAAGCTGTACCTCCAAAAAGTTTACTTTTAAAAATATCTCCTAAACGAACTATTTTCTTATTTCTTGAAACTTTTACTTCTATCTGTAATAGTTTTCGTTTAGGAGATTTCAAGTAATTCTGTAGATCGGTAATTTTTGGCGGATTATATTCCTTAGCTTTACCATCTATAGTGATCTTAACTTTTCCTGTAGGCACAGCATCTCCACTAGCACCTGTTGCACCAAGCTGTAGAGTTGATCCTTTTGTTAAAGCATCATAAAAATTTTGTAGGTTGTCTCTTTTAGATAAATCATTGTTTGATAATGCCGCCATAGAATCACTCCATTTTAAAGTATTTATCTATTCCACTTTCCGAGGGGACATTGAGCAAAGGGTATGAAAGATTTGTATTCCATAAAGCATCCGCACTCCTTGCATCGCGTAGATTCCTTATCATAGCGTTCACAGGAGTTACAGACTTCTAGTCGTTCTTCTTTGATTATTCTTCTTTGTTCAAATGGATTCATAATGCAAAAGGGCACCCGAAGGTGCCCACTTTCTTATCGATAACAAACACGCTTTTTTACAATCAGATACTCATCGGCCTCTGGACTGTATACTCGCTTCTTTTTGTATACACAACGAACTGGTGCTGGTTCTACATATTCTTCATACACAATAGGCGGCGGTAAGTAGTATTGTGGTGCAGCGTAAACTCGATTTCCATTACCAAGGGCTTCACCGATAAGCAGACCGCCAAGAGCACCGCCTAAAATTCCAATAATCACTTCTTCGGAGTTATCCGCAGAGGCTGGAACGGATCCTGCAAGCATAGCTAAAAGAACTACTCCCGCGACTAAGAACTTTTTCATGACTTCTTTCCCATTGTGGCTTTGATCATCCAAGCAAGTTTCATTTGAGCAGTGATGCGATCTTGAAGATAGTTGGAAAGACCATACATCTTCTGTGCTTCTGCCATTTCATACGCTTCAACAACTAGATTGGAAAGATTCTCGTTGCAGGTCTGAAGATTGGCAATCATCTTTTCCGCAGTAGGAATCTTCTCATCTTCCATTATTATAGACAATTCTTTCATTCTTGTCAAGGTCTGAGGTGCAAAAGCATCTAACTGACGAATGTGTTCCGCTAATGGATCAACTGCGCCATGGTAATCTTCGTATATAGTGGCAAAGAAATCATGGAGTTGTGGGAAATCGGAACCAATTACATTCCAGTGATATGACTGAGCTTTAAGTCCAGCAGCAAAGGTACTTGCTAATACTACCTTCATCTTCTCTACTAATTCTTCCATTTTATTTCCTTTGAGTTATATCACTATTTATATGGCGGAAGGTGTGGGATTCGAACCCACGGTACCGATTAAGGTACGCCTCGTTAGCAGTGAGGTGCCTTCGGCCTCTCGGCCAACCTTCCATTATTCTATTACTCGTATATATGTATTCTCTTTGCCACTCTCATCAATCAAGCGATATAACCAACGAGCATTCTTTAGTTCAAGTCTAACACAACCGTGAGAGGCTGGAGATCCAAGACGCTCTACTTCACCAGTCGCATGAATTGCGTATCCTTCGTGAAAAAAGATCGACCAAGGCATCGGCGCATTATCATACTTCTTGCTATAGTGGAGTCTCTTAAGTAGGTACGGGCGATATTTTCCAGACGGTGTATTATATCCTTTTCGACCTGTAGAGATTGGCCATTCATATGTATCGGTCAAAGTTTCAACATACATTGTTTGATCCGACTTATCAATCGTAATGAATACTTCTGCTTTAGCTCCGACAACCAACATAAAGATTGCGAAGATAACGACACAAATCATAACGAAAAATCTTGCCATTTTAGACTGCTTCTCCAATCAACTTCATTACTTCACCAAGACTTTCTTCGACAGACCATGTAACATTCTCTGCATGGACTTGAGTCAAAAGACTGCCTCCTTCAACGTGATCCTCATATACCACCTTGATATGATTTACATTGAGATATAGAGGATCACCTTTCCGTTCGGGAACCATATTTGTTAACTTGATAAACATCATGCTACCGCCTTATGTGCGTGTTGAATAGCGTCCTTATATCGATCCGCACAGTAAGATGCGGCCCAGGCATTTGGCTTAACCAGAGGTATGATGTTACACATACCACGAATGTAGCCAACAGCTTCGTTGATAACGCACGAAGAACCGTGCTTCATGTCCGGATTAATGTCCAAGTGGATTTCTGTTTCACGATCCTCAAGCACATCGTATAGTTCCAGATAAAGCGAAGCAGTCTTCATTACTTCATTCATCAAACGCATACGAGGCTTGTCCTTGTTCTGGTCATAGTCACGCTCACGCACGATACCACCAAATACCTTACAACCGTTCTTGCCGTTCTTATGAACAACTACCACATTGATGTAGTCAGCATACCACACGCCATCGATTTGAAAGCGTTCGGAGTCGCCACCAAGATATACCTTTGTTTCTGGAGATTGTGATTGAATAAACGCACGAACAGCGTCTAGGTCGAGATGCTTTCTAATCATCATTAAGTTCCTATTTAAAATGGTGCCCGCTGAGAGAATCGAACTCCCAACCTCGGATTACAAAACCGATGTTATGCCACTTAACTAAGCGGGCGTTATCTGGTGCCTCTAACAGGTATCGATCCTGTGTCTCGGCTTTACCAAAGCCGTGTACTACCTTTATACTATAGAGGCGTGTTGGTGCGGATAGAGGGACTTGAACCCCCACGCCGAAGCACTAGTTCCTAAGACTAGCGTGTCTGCCATTTCACCATATCCGCATTATTTTCTAATATTTAGCTCTCAAGTTTTATGTTGAGTTTAGTTTTATGATCATAAGGGCATTTAGATCCATCAGGATATTCACCTCTGAAGTATTGTTTTTGCCAGTGATCTGGTCCACGATTTGGATTATTATTGAATTCGTTTCTTCTAAATCCCCATTCAGTATACTGTTTTTCTAGTTCAGGATTATCTCTCAAACTTTTTACCTCTACAGAAAATGATTCAATATTATTTCTCTGTATAGGAAATATAAAACAGAATGGTTCATTTTCTTCAAATACAACACGCCGATTTGCTTCCGTAAACTTCCAGTTCATTGTAAAAGAATATGGAGCCCAGTCTGCTTCGTATATACCTGTAAGTGGCACAATACTGTTTTTCGAACTGTTAGGAGGACCTGTGATGTATAAACTATATCCTTCTGGCAATTTAAAAAGATAGTCAAGACTAAAAGTTAATATTCCATTGCCAAAGTGACTTCCTGCCATGTGTGATGAAGATTCAATTTTTACACCATCTATCTCATTAATACCATTCCACTCAGCGCAAATTCTTTCTTTTAAAGAAAAAGTCCAGCCATGTTGATTAGCTATTACGAGAGGAAGACACCTATAGGCAAATCTATTGTTTGCTCCCATCCATTCTCGTTCTTTTGATGCCGCTTTAATTGGAGTGCGTGATTCATCATCAAAGACTTTGTATAGTGTAATCTTATTCATAACAACCTCAAAATGGTAGCCGATGAGAGGGTCTAACTCCCGACATCCTCGGTGTAAACGAGGCGCTCTCCCACTGAGCTAATCGGCCTTAATTTCGTCCATAATCTTTAGAAGAGCATGAAAACAGTTTTTAGATTCCTCTACAATCTCTTCACGCTCTCTAAACTTATTCAATTCTACAAGTGCTGCCTTACGGTCATCCCATTCCAGATGAGTGGTAGGATAACCAACAAGACGCCTACGCATAATCTCGCCGCCCATCAGGTGCGCTCCAGTAAGAACATAAGCAGCGCCTGCAATATCTTTTTCCGTTATCAAGGAATTGGTATATTTGTTGGCAGCACTTATTATATTAGCAGAACAGTTGGTTGATGTCAAGTCATTTTGAACTCTTTCCGTTCTATGAATGACTTTCGGAATATATTGATCAACTTCCCAGTGTATGGTGTAAAGAGCGGAAAGCCAGTCAGCGTACCATTTCATGGGTGGACTACCGCTTGCCATAGCTGCACCAACAGGATGCGCTTCACAAGCATGGTGTAAGTCTCTAGTTGCTTCCCATAATGGTCCAGGCATTTATGCTCCTATTGATTAATAAGGTGAGGTGGGATTCGGGTACACCCACAAGTCACGGCCCAGATACCTGTTCAACGCGACAGCCTAGATTTTCTTGGTCGGAAACGATGCATCTTCTACTCTCGTAGATCATACACGGGCACCACACCATCTAGCCAAGTTAGCCGGTCTTTGCGTCCAGCCATTTCCTTGCACTCGACCGATTCCCGTCGGAATCGGCATTTAAATTGGAGGCCCGTTAGCGGTTACTGCGATCAGTGATTCCTTATGGAAGGGTCAAGGCAGGAACTTACACCCCGAGGATTTATATACCGTCACGGGCCAACGACGGTTCTTTATTTACATTCCAGAAATTAGTGAAGATACTGAATCGTGAACCCAGACCCACCAAGCAGCAGCAGCGGCTACGATAGCAGCGCCACCCTTCTTAAGATCCCAGCCATTCTGCCACATTTCCCAGAGAACCCAGAGAACCGCAACGACTAGAACTAATACAACGAGTGTGTTTAGCATGTTAATACCTCATTATTCGACCTTGATTGGCCGTGAAGTATTTAGTTTGGTGCGTCTGCCGAGTTTCGAACTTGGTTGTCCGGCTTATGAGACCGGTGAGATTGCCAACACCTCCCCAGACGCTTAGTGTGATTAGGTACCAGGTCCGTATAGACCGGTAGAAGGATCAAAACCGTTTACATCATTGCTGTTGAGCTGAGGAGAGTTCTGGTTATTGCCACCGCCGTTGTTATTGTCGGGCTGATTACCATTATCGCCAGGGCCGTTACCGTTGCCTTCGTTGCCGGTTCCATTACCACCACCGCCACCGTTTCCTATGCCGCAGTTACCGCCGCCAGCTCCTTGGCAACCACCATCGCCGCCATTATCGCCACCGTTGCCATTGTCACCGCCATTACCGTTATCACCACCGTTACCGTTATCGCCGCCATTATCGCCTCCGTTACCGTTGTCGCCTCCGTTGCCATTATCGCCACCGCCGTTGTTGCCATCACCACCGTTATCGGTGCCGCCGTTGCCATTACCATTGCCACCGTTACCGCCTGGCTTTCCTGGCTTGCCGTGAGACTTCATATTAAACTTGAAGTCTGGAAGATTCTTATTTTCTGCGCCTGATCCCTTATTACAACCAGACCATTCCTTGCGAAGAGTATTATAACATTGCTTGTCAAGGCCGCTAAGAGCGGCACTGGCATGAGCGAGTGGAGTGAAAGTAGTTGCGGCCAGTGCTACTGCGCCGATTAAAACAATAAACTTCATTTCCGTATTCCTTTTTCACGATTAAGTATTAGTAACATACAACATAGTGTATATACTTATTTATAATATATGCGATTTGGTGCTGCCTCTCTGAATCGAACAGAGTCCCCACGCTCTTCAGGCGTATGTACGCACCAGCTATACCAAGGCAGCGTTTAGTCACGAAGCAATCGAGGAGCAGATTCCATCAACTGCTTTCTCTCATGTTCCTGTAGTTTAGCAGAATATTCTTCATTTGTCAAGCTATGCCATCCGACACACTTTCCAGTTGGACTTCTTCCGCATCCACAATCTTTACTCATATTGTTTTCCTTTTGATTGAATCGGGTGCGTGAGCCTCTGCACGACCTGAGAAAGTCATTTAGCGGCTTTGCCAGCAGTTACTCATTAAGCCAGTTGTCTCAGTTACTCTGGCTGCGTCCCGAAAGTGGCGGATAGAGTAGGATTCGAACCCACGAAACATTTCTGTTCTCCAGTTTTCAAGACTGGCGCCTTCAGCCACTCGGCCATCTATCCAAATTCGATGCGATTTCTTATAGTGGTTACGCCCTCCACTTTTATGATTAACGAGAGTTTCCAGTCAATTACAGTCCACTCACAAACCTCTAACACTTACTATACTCTATTTAATATAAATTGTCAAACACTATTTTATCACAGCAATTTGTACTTTACAAACTCCATGACATCCAATCTTCCGAGCAGCAGCCCTGGAAAGATCAATATGACGACCCTTAATAAATGGGCCGCGATCATTTATTCTCACGACAACTGACCTTCCCTTATAGGTAATACGAACTTTTGTACCGAAAGGAAGAGTCTTATGCGCCGCTGTCAACGCATTGGGATTAAATTTTTCCCCGTTAGCAGTAATCTTGCTCTTACTACATTCACCTGGTTTCACACAATCATACCATGATGCAACGGTAGCATGAGCAGAAGGTATTGCCACAAATAAAAATGATGTAGCAATTAAAGTTTTAATAAGCTTCATTAATTTTTTCCTTTAATGGAGCATTCGACAGGATTCGAACCTGCATTAGTTGTTATACCATTTCCAGTTACCTTTCTCTCCGTTCGTAGCGGAGGGGGATACGAATGCATTATTGGAGGAGCCGATCAGATTCAAACTGATACCTCAAGGATTTGCAGTCCCGCGCATTAATCGTTTTGCTACGGCTCCATTAACTTATTTATTCTGGCTGCCAGGCATGGATTCGAACCACGATAGCATGAGTCAGAGTCATGCGTCCTACCGTTAGACGACCCGGCAATGTCTATTCGTTTGTACGCGAAGCGTCTATATGTACAAATGAATGAACAAATTGGTCCCGAGTGGTGGAATCGAACCACCGTATCATGTTCCACAGACATGCGTTCTAACCATTGAACTAAAACGGGTTGGTTGCAGGAGTGGGAATCGAACGCCACGACCTCTGGCTTATGAGACCAGCGAGCTACCTCTGCTCCATCCCGCATCACTTAAATGTACTAATGTATACTTCTTTCTTCTTGTCATAAATTTGTGAGACCAGTTTGTAACCGAATCTCACATACTGCTTGGCCAACGACTTAGCTCCGATAGCAGATAATGAAGTGAGTTTGAACATCATAACTCCTTGATTGGTAGTCCTAGCGGGAGTCGAACCCGCCTCTCATCCTTGAAAGGGATGTGACCTAACCGATAGTCGATAGGACCATATAGTGGAGAACCCTCTGGGATTCGAACCCAGGACAGACGGATTAAAAGCCCGCTACTCTAACCACTGAGTTAAGGGTTCAATTGGCTGGGAGACTAGGATTCGAACCTAGATAGCAGGAATCAAAATCCTGCGTCCTACCTTTAGACGATCTCCCAATATTAACTATATACTTTAAATGTCTACTACAGGATTAGCACTATGAAAAAAGGACTTAGAACTATGCCAACACTGTTATTACTTTTGCTTTGTGCCATTTCAGTTTTTACAACATTTTATCTTTTCTTTGAAGCCAGAAACTATTATGCCGCGGCTAAGCAATATCAAGAACAAGCATCGATAGCACAACATAACCTTGAAGTTGTTATCAAAGAGAAGACTGATCTTGAAGGTCAGATCACAACTCTAACGGAAGATGTTGATTATCTCAATACAAAGGTTGAGGATCAAAGACTTGTTATCGATCAACTCAACAAAGAACTTAAGGCCGCAAAGCAGAAGCCAATTGTAAAGCCTGTGCCTAAGCCTACACAACCGACAAAGAAAAAGAAGAAGCGTATTCCATACGACATTTCTCCAAGTCAGCAGTAAATGGTTGGCACAGAAGGTAACGATCCTTCCACCCCTGTCTTATCAGGACAGTGCTCTACCTCTGAGCTATGCGCCAGTAAATTGATTGGTCGGGTATTTCTACACCCAGAGCGCACGGGCTCATGCCCTGCCATTTCTACCGACCACTGGGTCTGCTTCGTATGCCTTTCGGCAAATTTTTATTCTTTACACCCTATCGGTTTAGCCCATTGCGCTTATTGAGGTAAGCAATCCGATATTAGCAAGCATTCCCCTCTGATAGTCTTGCGAGGTCTCTCCAGTCTGTTCTAGAATACTGGATAATTTGGTGGGTGAGGTTGGATTCGAACCAACTAAGTACTAGACAGGGGATTTACAGTCCGCCGCAACTCGCCGTCGTTGCCGCTCACCCGAATTTGTTTGGTCAAGTTTCTTCCTCTAGAGCGCGTAGATTTCGTCCTCGCTTTTTCTATTGACCCCTAGTCAGCATTCAGTGTATAGACCGAGAGATAGTAGGACTTGCACCTACCCCATCACCTGCATAAGAGACTATATCCCCTTCGTCATTTATACAGTAGGGAAGATGACCGGCTGCTCCGTATCTCCCAGTCTATACACTGTAAATAGCTGTGCCTCACGCGCTCGGCACGAATGTTATCTGTAACTTGGCGACACATTCACAGTAATGTTATTCCGGACTCAAACGTCCGGCATCCTGTGCGATGGTGACAGATTAAACTGGTGGACCCTAAGAGAATCGAACTCTTACCCACGCCGTGCAAAGGCGTTGTGCTCCCATTATCACTAAGGGCCCGTTATTGGCATCAGTGTAAGGATTTGAACCTTAGACGCACGGTTTTGGAGACCGGCATGTTACCGCTACACCACACTGACAGAATTAGGCGAGGGTTCCTTCAGCTACTTGTGCCACTACGAGTGTACCCACAACTCAGACTTCATGAATTGGTCTAGGTGGCAGGATTCGAACCTGCGGCCCCCTGCGCCCAAGGCAGGTGCGATACCAGACTTCGCCACACCTAGATAACGGCTTTCGTACTGCGAGGGTGCCGTCAACCCTACCCAGCGTATCCCGAAGGATGCTCGGCGTACTAAACTTATATATGGCGATCTTGACGAGGCTCAAACTCGTTACTCCTCTTAGACAGAGAGGTGTGATATCCATTCACTACAAGACCGTGGATTGGTGTGCCAGAAGAGAATTGAACTCTTGACCTTGGGTTTAAGAGACCCCTGCTCTACCACTGAGCTACTGGCGCATATTGGAGCGGGAAATGGGGATCGAACCCACGACATTCTGCTTGGCAAGCAGACGCTCTACCACTGAGCTACACCCGCATATTGGCTGGATAGGTAGGGATCGAACCTACGACCTGGTGATTAACAGTCACCCGCTACTACCGGCTGAGCTACTATCCAATATTATCACTTCCGAGACGCACCAACGGATTCGAACCGTCCACCTTTAACGCTCTAATAGGAGAGTCGCGGCTGCTATCAAGACGCATCTTCAAGATTTACCAAACTCTAGGCAGTAGCTATTCTGCCTCGGTGCATCTCGGAAGAGACAATGGATTAGTGATCCGATTTCACGGGTAACTATCTTACGAATCTGACCACGACTACCGGCCACTAATCCGTCTCTTTAGGAACTTAACAATGTAAATCAGCAGGCCGTTATTCCTTGAGATCACTAAAGGATCGACTACGCGGCTCCTGATTAAAAGAGCCAGTAGCAAAGACAACGGTATCATCGGGAGTTATCTCCCGTCGAGCACGAAGATCCCATCCCGGATGGATGAAATCTGGTAGACCGAATATGCGACAAGCCCGAAGGTATTCGTCGCCTTT
>OCVQ010001224.1_pt1 | contig 20242 bp, 19 predicted proteins | sample 1539061 | NCBI WGS metagenome assembly OCVQ01 (sample SAMEA3355526, study PRJEB22509) | marine metagenome | biome: marine; feature: river plume; material: water | place: USA | collected 2010-08-08 | depth 0.5 m | reverse complement strand
TAACTTTTCTATCTCATCACAAGCAGAATCAGATGGATCAATTATTTGGTCAATTTTTAATTCTTCTAGTTCATTTTTCATAGAATTATCTTGTACTCTAGCAAAAGACTTTTTAGTTCCCATATTTTTTGCTAAATAGCAACTTAACATATTTACATTTTCGTTATCAGTTACCGCAATAATTAAATCAGCTTCTTCAGCACCACCTTGGATTAACGAACTAGGACTTCCACCATTTCCCTGAATGACTAATGCGTCTAATGTAGAGTTAAGTTCTTCTACTTTGTTAACATTTTCCTCTATTAGAGTAACGTCATGTTGTTCGCCGGAAAGTTTAGTTGCTAAAAAACTACCAACTTCTCCTGCGCCAATAATGATTATTTTTTTCAAGTTAGCCTCAACATTAAGGATAGTGCCATTATTTATTACATGGTAATATATTTATTAGTGACTAAAAAAATAAATGAAAATAAATCTAACCTCACTAACTCGCTAGTTGACATTCTTTTAATTCAAAACATTAAAGATATTAAAATTTATGAACCTAAATTGGATATATATAGTGATCATGTCATTATTTCCACTGCAACTTCTAATACTCAAATGAATTCAGCACTAACAAAAATAATTAAGCACATTAAATCTCTTGGGTTAGAAGCACTTTCTGAGGGTATCAATTCATCATGGATACTATTGCAGTCAAATGGTATATCTCTACATATCTTTACAGAAGAGGCACGAGATTACTATTCAATTGAAGATTTATACTTTGATAGTAATTTAGTGAACCAATATGGTTAAAATTCCAATAGTTAGGGGCTGTAGCTCAGCTGGCAGAGCACCTGCATGGCATGCAGGGGGTCAGGGGTTCAAATCCCCTCAGCTCCACTTACAATAATGAATATATCATTTATAAAAGAGATTCTGAGTCAAACTAAAGAGCTAGTCCTTTCTCAGTTTTTTATTGCTTTAGTGTCTTTATTACAAGTTTCCTTAGTTGTGAAAATATTAGGTGTAGAAAATTATGGAATTGTAACACTAATGGTAACCCTACCAACTCTTGTTTTCCGAGCTCTACATTCTAAAAATAGTGATGTAACCTTGGTATCAATCAAGCAGGACTCACTAGTAGGCTATTCTTATTTATTCGACTTGCTGATTGGATTTTTTGCATTCTTAATCTGTATGATTACCTTAAATTTACCTATTAGTAGTTATTTTGGTATCGAGACTCTCGATTCTTATATAGTTGTATTCCTAGCTTCACGGATAATTCAAACATTTTCTGAGAGTTCCAAAGCTTGGTTGATTAAACAGGGAAAATTAAGGAAATTCTCAATTTTAGAGTCTTTATCAGTAGGTATAAGATTTCTGGCAATAGTAGTGCTCATATCAAATTCACCCACTGTGGAAAACTATATTTTAGGGCAGACTATTTATTCAACTTTTTATGGAATAGTAAGTATTTTACTGGTAAGAAAAGGTCTCAAAATAAGTGAATTTAATTTCAAGGGTTTTAAAAATTATCTTAAATCAATTTATCCGATTTTTAGAGATATAAGATTCAATCAAATTATTGGTATTATTCCTCAACATTTTGATGTAATTGTTGTGTCTGTTATTAGTGATTATTCAGCAGTAGGAATATATAGATTTGCAAAAAGATTAATTGAGCCAATTAATTATATAATTTCAATTTTTAACCCATGGTTACAAAGTAAGTTGAGCCATGAGCATACTTTTCCCATTCAATCATTCTTAAAAAAATTCTTATTTCCACTTATCGTCACAGTTACTGTTTTTTATGTAGTTTTAGGTAGAACTGTCATAAAATTGATTGGTTCAGAAGAATTTATCTCTTCATATGAGCCGATGCTCATTCTTCTATTAGGTTATATATGCTACCTGCTCACTTTCTGGATAAGGCAATATCTACTTTTTAATAAACTAATAAAGTTCCACACATATGGAAAAATTCTGTATTCATTCACATTTATTTTATTATCATTTCTACTAGGTTCTTCATATGGATTTAATGGCATTGCACTCTCTTTAAGTATCTCAATGATTCTGCAAAAAATATTTGAATATGTTATTTATAAAAATAAATTAGCCCAATAAAAATAAAGATTGCCTCAATTAAAAAAACTTTAATTATGATTACCTTATGGTAACAAAAAACAAAGTAACTGATTTATTATTACTGTTATCGCTATTTTGTTATGGCTTAGATTCTTATTCTGTGTTGGGAATACCTGTTTCCTGGATAGGTTTAGTAGCAATTTTTACTATTGCAATTATGAGAGATTATAAAATCCTCCTAAACTTTAATTTATATTTCCTTCTGGCGCTATTTTTAGCGCCTTCTTTTATCAACTTACTCTCATTAGGAATTGATGGATTAAATCAAAACTTACTTCTTAGACTATTCAATATTGCCTCTTTTTTAGTAGTTATTCATTTTGCAATGGGTTATTTTAAAGCAAACAGCAATGAGAATTTTTTAAATCTATTACAAAAACTTATTCTAATTTTCTCCATATACGCAATATATGTTTACTTTGCACAAATTTATGACTTGCCTGAGGTTATTAGAAATAGGTCTAATACGGGATTGTTAGGAGATTCATTACAAACTACTTTCTGGCAATATGAGCCTCACAGAGCAATGGGTTCATTCAGAGAACCTGTATTACTCTCTTCTATGTTGCTTCCCTTATATCTCCTGTATCTCTTTAGTGCTGAAAAGTTCAACATTGTTACTGTTATTGTTACTTCTTTAGCAATCGGCTTAACGCGTAGTGATTTAGTAAGGATTTATTGTTTTGTTCTTTTAGTTGTTTTAACAATCAATTATTTCAAAAGAAAAATGATCCATCAAGCAATCTATCCAATATTACTTATTTTATTATTTTCTTTGATAGGAATTAAAGAATGTGATCTAAATCCACAAAGTGAAGATTGTATAACTTCTAATATTAAGTCTTCTTCTATAGAGGCAGTCATATTTACTGATATTGGAGAAACACTTGCTATTGGTAGTGATAGGAGTAATGTAGTAGATTTTTTTATTTTTTCATTTAAGTCCTTATCTCCACAGGGAATCACAAATATAAATTCTGGGTTTAGTAATTATCTTTCGCAAGAAATCCAACAAGAAATGTATTTTACTAATAGGTCACTACCAAACTATTTATTAAAAAGATTTGAAGCAAAGAACTTTGGTACAGGAAACTATTCATTATTAAAGTACTCTCCAAATGTACAGAACCTTTTTGTGAATAATGCACTATCTCTTGGTGCACCATTTGTAGCCATATTATTTGTTATTTTTATGAATCTTTGGATTTCTGAGAAGAAAGATTTAAATTTTTATATATTTCTTTCCATTTTATTATTTTTTTTCATAACTCCAATTGAAGAATTTAATACTTTTTCTGCTCTAATTATTGGTGCTGGGTATAACATGATTCTTAAAGATAAAAGTAATAGATAATGATCAAATATAACTTCTCTCCGGGACCGGCAAAATTAAATAATTCTGTATTAGAGATAGTTAACAAAAATATTATAGAATATCAAGAAGAAGGGATATCTATTTTAGAAATCTCTCATAGGAGTGATAGCTTTGAAAAAATTCTAGAAACAACAAAAAAGAATTTAATAGAATTATTAAAGATACCTTCAAACTATCAGATTCTATTCCTTCAAGGAGGAGCAACATTTCAAAATACTTTTTTAGGAAACAATATAAACCAAAAGAAATCAACATCAAATTTGATTACAGGAACCTGGGGGCAAAAAACTTATGAAGATTTTATTAAAATTAGAGATTCAAAAAAAATTTTATTAGAAAATAATCAAATCTTAGAGTTTTTAAATCAACCACTGCCAGATGACATTCAAAATACTGATTATATGCATATTACTTCAAATGAAACAATTGAAGGAATCCAGATAAATAACTTTAATAAGATAGAAAATGATTTAATAATTGATAGCTCTTCTGATATAGGATCTTATATATTCGATTGGGATAACGTAGCGTATCTTTATGCTGGTGCACAAAAGAACTTGGGTATACCTGGGGTAACTATTTCGGTGGTAAGAGATGACTTTATTGAAAGAAATGATAACCCCACGTATCTTAATTTATATAAATTGATTAATAAAGACTCTCTTTTAAACACTCCACCAACTTTTGCAATATATGTGTTAAGCCTTGTTACTGATTGGATGTTAACTATGGGTGGTATAAATTATTTTGAAAGGCAATCAATAGAGTACTCATCTGATGTCTATGCATTACTTGAAAGATACGATGACCACGTTACCTTGCCAGTTGAAAATTCTTTAAGGAGTCGGATGAATATTGTTTTTAATTTTAAAAATGAAAAAAATGAACTAGCTTTTATTAAGGAATCTCTAGACCATGGCATCATAGGCATAAAAGGCCATCGTAGTGTTGGTGGGGTTAGGATTAGTTTATATAACTCTATTGACAGGCCTTCAGTAGATTATTTACTAGAATTCATGAATTCTTTTTTTCAAAAATTATGATAATCAATAACTTTGAAAAATATAACTTTAAAAACTCTGAGGTTAGTGGAATCATAACTTCCATTAATTTCTCGTTAGAGAAAGATATTAAAATAATATTACACGAAGAAACTCAAGACAAATTTGAACAGGTTAGAGATTTAGAGACTATTAAATCTTTTCCACCACTAATTTTTTCCATAGGAGCAGATCGAGATCTTACTAATATCTCAAATGGTTCCGAAGAAATAAAGAAGTTAACACTATTAGATGGACACCATCGTTTTGAACACCTTAATCTATATAATTATGACTATTCCATACCAGTAGTTCTAATATCGAACCAAGATGTTAAAGTTCAATCATATAATTCTAAAATTAATGTAGATAAAAAGACATTTATAGAGTTTCTTTTTGCAAGTAATTTTAAACCATCTTCTTCCAAATATTTTATAGAGATTGAAGATTTTAAATATTCAAATATAAAAATAGATAGTATATATGAATTGTATGATTTTAAAAGAAAACTAATAAATCACGATTTCATTATTCCAATTCCTAACGATATGGTTAACGTCGATGATTTGATTATAAACTTTACACCAATTCAGCTTGTAGAATTTTATAGGGAGAATTATTTATTTCCTCCAAAGTCAACATGGATTTCTCCTAGAATCTAATTTGATTATGAAAGTATGTCATGTAATAAATACACTTAATAGGGGAGGCGCAGAAACACATTTATTTGATTTAGTACACCAACAAACACTTAAAAGCTATGAGGTCGAACTAGTTGTAATCGGATCTGACAGAGAGAATATAATGTCTCTTGAAGAAGAATTCAAAAATTTACAAATTCGAATTAAAAGGCTTAATGGGCCGAGAATGTTTAATATCTCATCATACTTCAGGCTTTATTCTCACATTAAAAGAAATAAGTACCACCTTATCCACTCTCACCAACCTAGAAGTGACTTTATGTTATACGTCATTCGTAAATTTAATACTTCTTTTAGATGGATAGTCAGTGTTCATGGTAAATACGATACGTACTTAGAAAGTACAAAAATATCTAATAGTATAAAGAAAAGATTTATGCACTTGTTAGCTAGATACTGGGAAAAAGCTGATGCAGTCATAGCGATCTCAGACGCAGTTAGTGATTGGATTGTTGATCTAAATAAAAAAATTAGACCTACAGCTATTCCTTACTGGGTTGATCAAAGCAACTTGAATTCATCAAATACATTTGGAGAAGATATCTCAATTGGCTTTCTAGGAAGGCTTAATAAAAATAAGGGCATTGAAGAATTACTTTCAGCTTTTAATAATCTTGACACTACAAACCTCACACTCACAATAGGAGGATATTCAGAACCCGCATACCTTGAATACTTAAAATCAATCTCAAATGAAGAAAGTTATAAAAAGATTAAATATCTTGGCTATGTTTCAAATAGAAAAACATTTTATGATTCTATCGATTTATTTGTTTTTCCTTCATTTTCAGAGGGTTTAGGACTCGTGTTACTTGAGGCAATGAGTTTTTCAAAAGTATGTGTAACTAGAGACATACTTCCAATGAATACCTACCTTACAAAAGATAGTGGTTACTTATTCAAAAAAAATGAAGAACTGTTGATCTCTTTAAATGAAGCTATTAAAGATTTAAGAAGAGATAACAAAAAAATAAAATCAAAATTGTTTAATATTGAACAAATGGTTAAAAAATCTAGTGCAGAAATAATTTTTCCAATGATAGAAAAGGTTTACCAAAGTGAGTGATTATAAATTTTCAGAATTTGAAAAAAAATGGCAAAGTAACTGGGCTAATTCAAATCTTGGTAAATGTGATTTAAATTCACAAAAGCCAAAGTTTTATAATTTATGTATGTATCCATATCCCTCTGGAGATTTGCACATGGGGCATATAAGAAACTACACAATTGGTGACGTTATTACGCGATATAAAAAACTTATTGGCTATAACGTACTCTCACCAATGGGTTGGGATTCTTTTGGCCTTCCTGCGGAAAATGCAGCAATAAAAACAGGTATACATCCTAAGACATTTACTGAAGACAGAATGAAAAACATGAAAGACCAGATAATTAGACTTGGTTCATTATATGACTGGGATAGAGAAGTTGCTGCACATACAGAGGAATACTACAAGTGGACTCAATATTTGTTCATACAACTTTTCAACAATGATTTAGCCTATAAAAAAGATGCTCCGGTCAATTGGTGCACCTCTTGTAAAACTGTTCTAGCTAATGAACAAGTTATTGAAGGAAATTGTGATAGGTGTGATGCAATTGTCACTCAGAAAAATCTTAATCAGTGGTTTTTAAGTATTTCAAAATACTCTGAAGAACTTCTGAGTGGACTTAATGATATTGGAGATTGGCCAGAAAATGTTAAATCAATGCAGAAAAACTGGATTGGAAAATCTGTTGGAGCACAATTTAACCTTGAAGTAACAGATAGTGATATATCCATAGAAGTGTTTACCACCAGACCTGATACGTTATTCGGTATGACCTTTGCTGTAATATCTCCAGAACACAAATTAATGAAAAATATCCTTGATCTATCTAAAAATCAGGAAAATATTAAAAATTATATTTCTTCAGCCTCCTCAAAGTCTGAATTTGAGAGAATGTCTATTACTAAAGAGAAGACAGGGGTTGATACAGGGTTGTTTGTTATTAATCCGCTCACTAATGAATCAATACCACTGTGGATTGCAGACTATGTTTTAATCAACTATGGAACTGGTGCAATAATGGCAGTTCCTGGTCATGATCAAAGAGATTATGATTTTGCTAAAAAGTATAATATTGAGATTAAACAGGTGATTAAGGATCCCAATAAAGAAGGAGGTATTGAGTTAGAAGCTTATACAGGACATGGAGAGTTAGTTAATTCAGGTAACTTTGATGGACTAAATTCCCATGAGGAAGCCTCTTCTCAGATTATTAAAAAATTGACAGAGAGTAACATAGGTTCTGCAAAAACAACTTATAGACTTAGAGATTGGCTAATCAGTAGACAAAGATATTGGGGATGTCCAATACCTCTAGTAAATTGTGATAAGTGTGGACTTGTTGCAGAAAAAATTGAAAACTTACCTGTCAAACTTCCTGAAATTGATGATTATTTGAACACCGATGGTTCACCTTTGTCTAAAAGTGAGAGTTTCGTTAACGTAAATTGTCCTGAATGCGGAAACCCGGCAACAAGAGAAACAGATACTATGGATACTTTTGTTGATTCATCATGGTATTTTATGAGATACCTAGACCCTAAAAATTTAGGAAAGCCATTTAATGAAGAGCACATAAATAATTGGCTACCTGTAGACCAATATATTGGAGGAGTTGAGCATGCTATTCTACACTTACTTTATTCCCGCTTTTTTGTTAAAGCACTAAGAGATCTGAACATGGTTAAAGTTAATGAACCTTTCGAGAATCTTTTCTCACAAGGCATGATTAATTTTAAGGGATCAAAAATGTCAAAATCAAAAGGAAACATAGTTGATCCAGAAGGTTATTTTAAAAGTCACGGTGCAGATGCTTTAAGACTGTACATTCTATTTATGGCCCCACCAAGTGATGGAGTTGAATGGAACGATGGAGGAATAGAGGGTACTAGGAGATTCTTGTTTAGGTTATGGGATAACCTTGAGACAATCTCAGAACTAGAAGAGATTGATTCAAAAAATAGCGATGAAGAAAAATTAGAAATTTATTTAAACCAAACTATTGATTCAGTAACCAACCACCTCGAAAAATTTGAATTCAATACAGCGGTGTCTGACCTAATGAAAATTAATAATCAAATTACTGATTACATAAAGAGCAATAAAGTAATTTCCCCTGAAGTAAAAAAATCAATATTACAAAATGTTTGTTTATTATTAAATCCATTTGCTCCACATATATCATCAGAAATCTTTCAGAGAAATTTTAACACAGAAATTACTGAACACAATTGGCCATCAGTAAATAAAGAAAAAATAAAAAACCCAACATATGAGTTAGTAATTCAAGTTAATGGTAAAAAGAAACATGCTATAGAAGCTTCTAGGGGATTACAGCAAACTGAGATCGAACAATTATGTTTTGAGAATTTCAAACTAGTTGTTAAAGACTATAAAAAAGTAATTTTTGTACAAGATAAGATAATAAATTACGTAGGTTGATGACAAAGTTACTTATTACAGAAAAACTTATTACTAATAAACAAGATTTTATTAAATTCTCAAATATTACAGACACTGTCGAATTTGTAAAATATAGTGAATTTTCTTCAAACACAACAGCATCACTTTTTGAAGAGAATAATATTAAATTTATATATGACCAATTTGTTAATTTCAGAGATTTATCAAATAATAACTATAAATTCTCATCTAACTGTATTTTTCAAATTAAAAAGAACAGTTTAAGTAAATTTTCCGAAGTGTCTGAGGATATAGAAGTCATTGAAGGCTCAATTAAAGATAATGATAAATTTCTTCCATGGGATCTGAGCAATATTATATTTAATAAAAAACAGTCACTTTCAAACGAAGTTATTTCTAAATTTTGTAGTGATGAAAATTTATTTAGACAATTTATTTCTTACCTCAACAAAGAGCTTTTAAGGATTAATTTATTGAACGATAATGATGTAGAAAAAATTTCACAATTGCTAGATGAGAAAATAGATTTTAAATATGAATTAGCCGAAAGAAGATTAAGTAATATAAGTACAGCTAACTTAGAAAAGTCATTTCTCCAACTAAAGAAGATTGAGATGCTAATGAATAAATCAGGGTTTAATCAAGAAAACAATAAAAGGTTTGTAGTTGGTGTTAAACAGCTTTTAGAGTTTTGAAATTCTAGATTTATTTCTATCCCTATAGTTTTTTGAAATTATTCCATCGGTAAAAGCTTTATCAAGTTCTTTCATAACGGATGCTTTTTTTTCAACTATTACTTGATTATTTTCATCGTATAGGGATTTGAGAGATGATTTAAGTTCAGTTTTTACAGACTTGTTTCGCAAATTTTTCTTTGCATCCTGTCTAATTCTTTTTTTTTGTGATTTAATATTTGCCATCTAAAACCCCTTTGTATATAAGATAATAACTTAATAAAGATGTTAACTAATAAAAATATAAGAAATATTTCAATAATTGCCCATGTTGATCATGGAAAATCTACTTTGGCTGATAGGCTCATCGAAATTTCTGGATTAATTACTCCAGGTGATCATGTTGATCAAATATTAGACACCATGGACCTTGAGAGAGAGCGCGGTATTACAATCAAGTCACAACCAATTCGATTAAATTTTGGTGATATGCAGATAAACCTTATAGACACCCCTGGACATGTCGATTTTTCTTATGAAGTTTCCAGAGCGCTCATAGCATGTGATGGTGCAATTCTTTTAGTAGATGGCACCCAAGGTGTACAGGCCCAAACATTTGCACATTCATATGCTGCCATAGAGGCAGGCTTAGATATAATTCCAGTAATCAATAAGGTTGATTCAATTGATGTTGATGTTGAAAATGTAACAAAACAGATTTATAACCTTATTGGAGCACGAGATGAAGAAATTTTTAAAATTTCAGCTAAAAGTGGATTAGGTGTTGATCAGCTAATAAAAGAAATTCCTGGTTTAATAAGTTCTCCAGTAACAAAAGCAGAAAACACAAATGCACTAATCTTCGACTCATACTTCGATCCTTACAGAGGAGTAATTGCATCCGTAAGAGTGTTCGGAGGGGAGGTCAAAACTAATTCAAAATTGAAACTTATTAACTCTAAATTTGACTTTGAGGCGTCAGAAATTGGTTATTTTGATTTGAAACTTTCTCCAGCTAATTTATTATCGTCCGGTGAAGTTGGATATATAGTCACCGGAGCAAAAGAATTATCCCAAATTAGAGTAGGAGATACCCTAGTAAGTCAAGAAGATGAAAATCCAATTGTTGTTTCCGGCTACAAGGAACCGCAGCCGACTGTCTTCTCCAGTATTTATCCAGCTGATTCAGATGATTATGCAAAATTAAGGGATTCTCTGGATAAATATGTTTTGAATGATGCAAGTTTTTATTATGAACCTGAAACGTCTTCTGCTTTTGGATTTGGGTTTAGGTGTGGATTTTTAGGACTCTTACATTTAGAAATTGTTATAGAAAGATTAGAAAGAGAGTTTAATCTTTCTTTAATTGTCACACCTCCATCAGTTGAGTTCAAGATTGTACGTAATAATGATGAAGAAATAATAATTAGGAATCCATCAAAAATAGAGGAATATACAGATATTAAATCCATACAAGAAAGAATCTGTGAACTTGATTTACTTTTCCCAAAAGAGTATCTCGGTTCAATAATGAATTTACTCAATGAGAAGAGAGGTACTCAGTTAGATTTAAATTACTTGAGTACATCGATGGTTAAATTAAAGTACAGAATGCCTCTTTTAGAACTGGTAACTGGATTTTATGATTCATTGAAATCGATATCTCAAGGATTTGCATCATTAGATTATCAAATCTTAGATTTCGAAAAAGGAAATTTAGTAAAACTAGATATATTAGTTAATGGCATATCAATAGATTCATTTAGCTCAATACTTGCCAAAGAAAATGCTGAGTTTGTTGGAAGAAATAGAGTTAAAAAACTTTCTGAGTTAATTCCAAGACAACAATTTGATATCCCAATCCAGGCAGCAGTGGGATCTAGGATTATTGCTAGAGAAACCATTAAGGCCCTAAGAAAAGACGTTACGGCAAAGTTATATGGTGGTGACATAACAAGAAAAAGAAAGCTGCTTGAGAAACAAAAAGAAGGCAAAAAGAAAATGCGCAATATTGGCAAAGTAGCTGTTCCAAAAGAAGCTTTTAAAGAATTTTTAAAACAATAATGCACATACCAACAATATTTGATGCTAACTATGAATCTTCAAAAGAAGACTATATCCTTACTGAAGAGAAAGTACACCATTTAAACAATGTTCTTAGAGTAAAAAATGGATCTGGTGTAAGGATTACCAACGGTGAAGGTGTTATTTCCCATGGTAAAATATATAATTCAAAGGTAGATATTTCTGAAACTGTTACCCACCAAAGAAACAATGAGCTCTTCCGATCTCCCATGGAAAAATAAATAACTCAAAGGTAGATATTTGTGAAACTGTTACCCACCAAAGAAACAATGAATTAAATATATTCATAGCAAAACTTCAAGATAAAACAAGAATGAGACAGCTCATTGAAAAATTGACTGAGCTTGGTGTAAAAAGTATTACAATCGGTCCAACTATGAATTCTCAGAAAGTTAATATCGATGCTAAAAAAGTAAATACATGGATAATTGCAGCTACTGAACAGTCTGGTATCCCCTTTATACCAAAAGTGATTTTAGAAGATAAACTTGACTTCAATAAATTTCAACACACTTTTGATATTACTGGCAAATCTCTCAAAAAAAATATTGAGCACACAGACTTTGCAATTGGTCCAGAGGGTGGTTGGAGTATGGAAGAATTAAAAAAATTTAGATACATCTCTAAACTAAGTGATTTTACTTTAAGATCGGATACTGCGGCTGTAGTTGCTGTATCCTTAATGATGTAGAATTTATTATGGAAGAAAAATCAATATTTGAGATGATCCTCAACAAAGAAATCGATTCTGAGATTATCTATGAAGATGATGAAATATTTGCAATACATGACATCAATCCAGTTGCCCCTATACATGTATTAATAATTCCTAAAAAAAAGATAAAAACTATAAATGATGTTACACAAGAAGACGAAGCACTAATAGGTAAACTAGTTATAACTGCAAAAAATCTAGCTAAAAGTCTTGGAATTGATGAATCGGGATATCGTTTATTATGGAATACAAACAAGGATGCCATGCAAACAGTTTTCCATATTCATCTACATCTTATTGGTGGAACAATGTTGAAGGCAATTTAATGAGTTTTGAAAAAGAAATTCCTTCAAATGTTGAAGTAGTAAATATTTTGGGCATTAATGATAAAAATCTTAAGTATATTAAATCTGTTTTTCCTAATGTTCTGATAAATGTAAGAGGAAATACTATTTTTATAGAGGGCCAAGATAAAGATGCTAAAGAAATCATGCGAATCTTTGATGAAATGGTGATGATGCATGATAATGGCCAAAATATTGAAGAAACCGATATAGCAATACTCAGTGATATTAAAGATATTCAAAACCACGGCGAAAAAAAAATCAGTTCTATTTCAATAATTGAGAATAAGTCCATAAAAGTTAAGAATATTAATCAATATAAGTACATGGATCTAATACAAAATTCAACTGTAACTTTTGGTATTGGCCCAGCTGGTACTGGAAAAACTTTTTTAGCGGTTGCGGCTGCCGTTAAGATGTATTCTGAACATAAAATAAAAAAAATAGTGCTTACTAGACCTGCAGTTGAAGCTGGAGAGAGGCTTGGCTACTTACCTGGAGATTTATCACAAAAAATTGATCCTTATCTTGTTCCATTATTTGACTCATTGGAATATTTTTTTGGTAATGAGGTTTTAGCTTACTTAATAGAAAAACGAAATATAGAGATTGTACCCTTGGCATACATGAGGGGGAGAACTCTAAGTAATGCATGTATAATATTGGATGAAGCACAAAATGCAACAATGAGTCAAATAAAAATGTTTTTAACAAGATTAGGTGAAAATTCAAAAATAATCATCACAGGTGATGAGTCTCAAATAGACTTATATAGCAAAGATAATTCAGGACTTAAAAAAACTAGAAAAATACTCTCAAAAATAGATGAAATTACTGTTATGGAATTCCAAAATACAGATATTGTAAGAAATCCTATCGTTTCAAAGATTCTAGAAATATTTCCAGATAAATGATTTCTAACTATCTTCTCCATGCCCGAAAATTAATTTATGTAATAATTTTTGGTGCCTTAGTTTGGTTTATTTCATTCACTATATTTCCTGAAAATCAAATAATAAAAATAAGCGTTGGAGATATTTCTCCCGTATCTTTTACTGCCCCTAATTACATCGAAGTTATTGATGAAGAGCAAACAGCAATAAATAAAGCACTCGCAGTAGAATCCGTAAATCCTATCTACTCAATAGATACAACTATTAATGATGCAGTAATTAATGGTGTCAAAGATATGTTCCTTGCCGTTATTGAAGCTAGGATTTCGGAAACTCTAATTGTTAATGATTCAGATATCGTTACTGAAAATACTGAACCAGAAGTGGAAATTAAAAATCTTACAAAGCTCGAACAAATTGAAAAAATTACTGAGTCACTTTTGTTTTCAACTATTTCAACTTCCACAATTGAAGTTTTAGTTGAAATTTCTAATTATGACTTAAACAATAAATCTAACTACCTTGCACAGCTTGAATTAGAAGCAAAAAGCCAAGCTAATGATATTTTAAATAATGGTATAAACAATGAAAATCTAAATGGGCTAAGACAGAGTATTGTTTCTAATCCTCCTTACTTAGATTTAACAAGTGATCTTTTTTTACTGATACCTGAAAATCGTTTGCGGTCAACTGTTTCTGAGATAATTGCTGAAAATTTAGTATCTAACCAAAAATTAGAAGAAGATTTATGGAATAACCAAAAACAACAGATTTCAGATTCTGTAGAACCTGTAGTCATAAAATTTTTTGAAAATGACCTAATTATTCAAGAAGGAACAATTGTGAATCAGATTCAATACAATACCCTAGATAGCTTTGGTTATCTTTCAGGAGAATCGAGAACAATTCAAACTGCTGCTTTACCAATTATATTCTCAATATTTCTACTGATTTATTTTTTATTTTGGAGATTCAACGATTCTATTTGGAACAATGATAAAGAATTTTTATTATTATTAACTTTAATCCTCATAGCATCAGTATTCCTAAGGGGAACTTCTTACTTTTCTCAGACATTAGAACTTGATTATTTAAAGTATGGAGTACCAATTTCTTTCGTTGGTGTCGTCTCAGCTACACTGCTGAATCTCAGAGCAAGTCTGGTTTTGTCACTCTCTAGTGCTTTATTAGCTTTAGCTGGAGGTGGAAATATTGGACTTTTGGCATTAGGAGGAATTCTTTCAATTCTTCCATCTGTGTTCATCTCAGAAGACATCGATAGAAGGCTCTTGCGAGAGAGAATAATTTACATATCCTTAACTCAACCTGTTATATCTTTTGGAATCTATTTCTTCTTAAGGGAAGACTTTAGTTTATTCGAGGTATTGATTACTGGTTTGATAGGTGGATTAGTTGCTAACTTGGCTGCATTTTCATTGATTACATACATAGAAGCAGTCTTTAAAATCACCACAAACTTTCGACTATCCGAACTTGCAGATAGAAACCATCCAGGATTACGATATCTTGAAGAGAAGGCCTTAGGAACATTTAATCATTCGTTAGTCGTGGGTACTTTAGCTGACAGAGCCTCAAATGTGATTAATGCAAACGCTCAATTAGCTAGAGCAATGGCATATTTTCATGATCTTGGAAAAACAGAAAATCCAACAATGTTTATTGAAAATCAATTTGGATCAACAAATCCTCATGACACATTATCCACACATGAATCTTCTAATATAATCAGGGCGCATGTCACTGATGGAATTAAACTAGCTAAAAAATTTAAAATACCAGAAGTTGTTTATAACGGGATATTAGAGCATCATGGTGACTCAATAATGCGATTCTTCTATGAAAAAGAAAAAATAGATAATCCTGATGTTGATAAAAGTGATTTTAGACATTTAGGTAGAAAACCTACCTCCAAAGAAACAACAATCTTAATGTTCGCTGATGCTCTCGAAGGAGCATGTCGGGCAAGATTTCTAAATGAAGATGCTGACGAAGAAAAAATAAGAAATGTTGTTGAGGAAATTTTTAATGAAAAGATCTCCGATGGACAGCTAGAGAACTCCCCAATTACATTTTCCGACATAGATAAAATTAAACAATCTTTTCAAAAAAGCTTAGAAGGTCTTTATCATCAAAGAGTAATGTATCCAGATATCTCTGAAGAAGAATAGTTTGAAAGTCACTTTTAATGGATATTTTTATAAAGACGAAAAAGAGAACATAGAACATGCAGCTGAGGTTTTTAATTATTTTTTCAATATTCCTGGTAAATTCTCTTTTAATCTATATTCCATTTCTCAAAAAGAAATAAGCAATCTAAATTTTCAGCATTTTAATAAACCAGGACCAACTGATGTGCTTTCATTTCCATTATTTTCTGGAATTAATGAAATAAAAAAACTTAATCCACATAACGAAGAAACTTTAGGGGATATGTTTTTTTGTAGACCTATTTTAAAAAAAAATGCTACTGAATTCCACAAAGGTTTAATTGAAGAGTTGCAGCTAGTATTAATCCATGGTTTGTTACATTTAGTTGGCTATTCCCATTTAAATGAAACAAAATTGAGAAAAAAAGAAAATGAAATATTAGATAAGGTGTGGAATGGACTTAGCAAAGATTGATCTAAACCATATAGCCATAATTATGGATGGTAACGGACGATGGGCCCAAGATAGAGGTCTCGAGAGAACTGCAGGACATGCAGCAGGTGAAGAGTCTTTGTCAAAGACTATCCACTGGGCATTAGAAAATAATTTAAAATGGCTAACTGTCTATGCTTTCTCTACTGAAAATTGGATGAGAAGTTCTGATGAAGTTGAGTTCCTTATGTTTTTCAACAGAGATCTTCTTATTAGAAGAAGAGAGGAATTTAATAATTTAGGTGTCCGTTTCCACTTCTTAGGTGATTTAGATGACGAAAAGATACCAGTTGAAAATAAAGTACTTATGTCGGAGACCGAAAAGCAAACTTCTTCAAATATAAAGCTGAACTTGGTGTTTGCTTTTAATTATGGATCTCGAGATGAAGTTCATAAAAGTATTGAAAAATTTACGAATGACCATGACTCCAACGTCAATGTCGAGCTGGTAAGTGATAAATTTAGAAATTATATGTATATTCCTTCTATGCCGGATCCAGATCTTTTAATAAGAACTGCAGGAGAACAGCGGCTAAGTAACTTTCTACTATATCAACTTAGCTACACTGAGCTTATGTTTTTTAAAACTCTTTGGCCAGAATTTTGTGAAGATGAGCTCAATCAAGCTGTAGAGGAATTTTCAAAAAGAAAGAGAACTTATGGAAAAGCCTGATAAAGAATTATTTGAAAAAATAGTAAAAATAGCTCAAAACAGGGGATTCGTATTTAATGCATCATCAATATACGGTGGTTTAAGAAGTTCTTATGACTACGGTCCACTAGGTACATTATTGAAAAATAATATTGCAGAGCTTTGGTGGAAATCCTTAAAAACTACTGAAGTTAAAATTTATCCTGTAGATACAGCAATTATACAAAGCACCGAAGTATGGAAAGCCTCAGGTCATTTAAGTGAATTCACAGACCCAATGGTAGAGTGTAAAAATTGTAATTCAAGATTTAGAAGTGATTCTGAACCAGAAGTAACTTGTTGCGATACACAGGATTTAACTGAGCCTAAAAACTTTAACCTAATGTTTGAGACAAATCTTGGACCCGTGCAGAATGAAAATTCCCAAGTCTATTTAAGGCCAGAAACAGCCCAAGGAATATTTGTTAATTTCGAAAATGTACTGAGAACCATGCGGGCTAAGCTACCTTTTGGAATAGCAAATATTGGTAAATCTTTTAGAAATGAGATAACTCCCGGACAGTTTGTCTTCCGAACAAGAGAGTTTGAACAAATGGAAATTGAATTTTTCTGTAAAGAAGATGAATCGGAAGAGTGGATGAAATATTGGACCCAGAAAAGACTTGACTGGTATATCAAACTCGGTTTAAAAAAGAATTTTTTAAGACTAAGACCCCATGAAGCTGATGAATTAGCCCACTATGCTAAATCAACTACTGATATCGAATATCTTTATCCATGGGGATGGGGAGAGTTAGAGGGAGTTGCAAACCGTGGTAATTATGACCTTGCAGCCCATCAAGAAAAAAGTGGAAAAGACTTAACTTATTTTGACCCAAAAGATAATTCAAAACACTTACCAACAGTTATTGAGCCTGCGGGTGGATTAACAAGAACAGTTTTTGCTATTTTATTATCTACTTATGAAGAGGAACAACTTGAGAATGGAGATAGTAGAACACTTTTTAAAATGAGTTTTGAGATAGCTCCCATTCAAATAGCAATTTTGCCATTAAGCAAGAAAGAAGAATTAATTAGTGTTTGTAATCAAATTGATTTATTACTTGGACCACTTTATAGAACAGAGATAGATATTACTCAATCTATTGGAAAAAGATATAGAAGACAGGATGAAATAGGTACTCCTAATTGTATAACAGTAGATTTTGACTCCCTAGATGATGAATGTGTGACAATCAGAAACAGAGATACAATGAAACAAGAAAGAATTCAAATAACCTCATTAGTTGAGTATTTTCAAAATTGATATGGGTATCGCAAAAGATTCAATAGAGTCATTAAAACTAAAAGCTAGAATAAGCGACTTCGTGTTGGCATCTACTTCTGGTAAATTACGTGGCAATAAAGGTATGGCAATATGTCCATTTCATGGTGAAAAAACTGCAAGTATGAGTTTTACCGATGAGGAAAATCTTTTTCATTGTTTTGGCTGCAAAGAAGGTGGGGATATATTTAAATATGTGCAACTCATAAACAATATTGAATTCCAAGATTCAGTGGAGGTAGTCGCAGAAAAATACGCATTTAATCTCAAATATACTAATTCACAATTTGAATCAAATCAAAAAAGCTTGATTCAAATGATGAAAATAATCTCTGATTACTTTATTAGAAATATTGAAGAAACTGAATCTACAAAACCTAAAAAATACTTAATTTCAAGAAAAATTGATAATGAAGCAATCAAGAAATTTAAACTTGGATTTGCTGAATTAGATGAAAAAATATTTTATGATTTTTGTAATAAAAACGATATATCTAAGCAAAATCTAAAATCTCTAGGCCTGTTAAGTGAAAAGCAAAATTTATTATTCAGAGAGAGAATATTATTCCCAATAACAAATTTCAGGAATGAAACTGTTGCATACGGAGGCAGAGCTTTGAATGATTTTGGACCTAAATATTTAAATTCAGCAGAATCTCAAATTTACAAAAAAAATAAAACTCTATATTTTACGGAAAACTTTCTCAAAAGTGTGAAGGAAAAAGATGAAATTATTATAGTAGAAGGATACATAGATGTTATTGCATTCAATTTGCTTGGCTTTTACAATGTGGCATCACCTTCGGGAACTGCTTTAACTTCTCAGCAGTTAGAGCAGCTTTCAAAGTATTCATCAAACATTATTATATCTTTTGATAATGACGATGCAGGTATTAATGCTACTAATAGAATTCTTGAGATTAAAAATTCTACATCGCGTGATTTATATTTAAAATGCATGCTATTACCTGAAGGGTACAAAGATATTGGAGAATATTATGAAGACGGTAAAGAAGATCTTGAATTATTATTAAGTAATAAGATAGATTTAATAGAGTTCTCTATTAACTCATTAATTAAAAAAGAAGATACAGGTGACAAACGTATCATTTTCAGTGAGTTTAAAAAGCTTATTAGATCTCTAAGTCCACTTGATCAAGATTATGCTTTTGATATACTTTCGGTCAAAATTAATACTCCAAAAGATTTACTTGTTAAGGAGCTGAAACATAAAAAATCAAGCCCAACATACGGAGAGAGCTCTTCAAGCCAAAATGAAAGTAATAAACATATTGAAGCTTTTCAGGATATATTTATATCAAGTTTAATTAAGAATGAGTTTGAGGATGTATCAGAATTTGAAGACCTTCTAAATTCTAGTGAAGAATTATTCAACATCATTAAAAAACTTCAATCCGGTCAAAACAAAGATATCAGTAATAACTTTATAAATATCTCTTTTACTGAATATCAATTACAGGAGGCAATTTCAAGATTGTACATTCATTATTTTGAAATTAAAATAAACACATTAATTAGTGAGTTAGAGGTATCAAATGACACAAATATATTTTCTGAAATTGAAAATCTTAAAAAGAAAATTGAAAATTATCAGAATACACTTTAATTCATAGTATTATTAATTTGCTATCCGAGGTAGCTCAATTGGCAGAGCAGCGGACTGTTAATCCGTTGGTTGTGGGTTCAAGTCCCACCCTCGGAGCAATTAATTATCAACAGAATCGCAATCGTGTATATAATTGAGTATTGGATAATAGGAGGAATATGTCAGAAGCATTAGAATTTGTTAAAAAGAATATGGAAGGTAAAGATTTAAGTATTTTACCTGGTTCTATCAAATGGGTTGTAGATTCAGAAATAGTTTATATGAGTCCTGAAGGTAGTGAAGTAACTGACGAAGATGCTGAAGCAGCGTGTACAATCACCACTGATATGGACACATTCAAGGGGATGTACGATAAATCCGTTAGCCCACAAGCAGCATTCATGACTGGAAAAATTAAAATAGCTGGAGATATGGGAATTGCGCTTAAATTGCAATCTGTCATAGGTTAATTTAAGGGCCTGTAGCTCAGTTGGTTAGAGCAACGGACTCATAATCCGTCGGTCGCAGGTTCGAGTCCTGCCGGGCCCACTTGAAAA
>OCVQ010001217.1_pt1 | contig 20353 bp, 15 predicted proteins | sample 1539061 | NCBI WGS metagenome assembly OCVQ01 (sample SAMEA3355526, study PRJEB22509) | marine metagenome | biome: marine; feature: river plume; material: water | place: USA | collected 2010-08-08 | depth 0.5 m | reverse complement strand
TAACCCAAGGTATCCAAGCGAACCCCACATCCCGCAAACCGTCTTGATCAACCCCGTTTTGACGCCACTTTCTGATGAGGAGGTTACCGGCTGGGAAGGTTGTCTATCGGTACCCGGTATGCGCGCGCAAGTGCCACGTTGGTCGGCGATTCGTTACACGGGCTTCGATCCAAAGGGACAACTGATCGATTGCAAGGCAACCGGTTTTCACGCCCGCGTGGTTCAACATGAGTGTGATCACCTGCTTGGTCAGCTGTACCCGATGCGTGTCCGCGACTTCAGCCAATTCGGCTTTGTCGACGTGCTTTTTCCAGAGCAATCAGTCTTTGAGGGCCGCCAATAGCTCCGTCTCGAGTGCGATCCGATCACGTTGGTTACTCAGGCATTCACCGCGAACCAAGAAGGTGTCCTCAACGCGCTCGCCGAGCGTCGTGATTTTCGATAGCTCCACGCTCACGTGGTGCAACGCAAGCGTGCGCGCAATGCCGTAAAGCAGCCCGGTCCGGTCACTGGCCGATATGGTCAATAACCAATTCTGCGCCTTTTCATCAGGTCTTAAAGCCACACGCGGGGTCACAGGGAAACTTCTGACGCGGCGCGACAAGCGCCCCAGTTGCGGCTCGGGTAACGGCGTCTGCTTCTCAAGCCGCTGGTACAGATCCGCTTCGATCATCCCGATCAGCTCACGGTATTGGTCCGAGAGTTGGGTGGACGTCACCTCAAAAGTGTCGAGCGCCTGTCCGTGTTTCGTGGTGTGAATACGCGCATCCAAAATACTGAAGCCTGCACGATCAAAATATCCGCATATCCGAGCGAACAGATCGGTTTGTTCTGGCGCAAATACCATCACTTGGAGCACGTCTGCGAAAGTGGTTCGGCGGGCGCGCACCATGGGCTTTGTGGGATTTGGGTTGTCATGCAAAAACCGAGAAACATGCCGCGTGTGCCATGCAATGTCATCCCCATCGTGCCGCATGAAGTAGCTGATATCCAGCAAATCCCAAACCGGCTGGTGAGCCATGTGAGGTACCGCGTTGAGCGCGAGGATCGACAGGGCGTCACGTTTGCGAGAGTCAACCACTGCGTCAGAGGCCACCGCAGCGCCGCCGAGCACCCGCTGGGCTGTCCGGAACAAGTCCTCGAGTAATTTGCCTTTCCAGGCGTTCCAAACCTTCGGCGAAGTACCCCGGATATCAGCAACTGTGAGGAGGTACAGCCCGATCAAATAACGCTCAGAGCCGATGCGTGATGCAAAGGCGTTGAGGACATCTGGGTCTGTTAAGTCCTGCTTTTGTGCGACGTGGCTCATCAAGAGGTGATTGGCCACTAAAAATTCGATCAGCTGTGTATCCGCCGCTGAGATGCCGTGTTGCTTGCAAAAAACCCGCACATCGCGAGCGCCCAACACCGAATGGTCGCCGCCACGCCCCTTCGCAATGTCGTGAAACAGCGCCGCGACATACAGGAGCCACGGCTTATCCCAACTTGCCGCCAGTTGCGAGCAGAAGGGGTACTCATGTGAATGGTCAGCAATGAAAAAGCGGCGCACGTTGCGCAACACCATCAGCGTGTGCTGATCCACTGTGTAGACGTGAAACAGGTCGTGCTGCATCTGACCGACGATGTTACGAAACGCCCACAGATAGCGCCCGAGAACGGAGGTCTGGTTCATCAACCGCATGGCGTGTGTGATGCCCTCAGGCGACGACAGAATCGCCATAAAGGTCGCCCGGTTCACAGGATCGGCGCGGAACTTCGCGTTCATGATGGGACGCGCGCTGTAGAGCGCACGCAGAGTACGAGCGGAAAAACCGGTGATGCCAACCGTTTTTTGATACAGCAAAAAGGTTTCGAGGATGGCGTGTGGCTCACGCATGTATAGGTCATCGTGAGCGACCTCAATCAAACCAGCGCGATCGTAAAAGCGTTCGTTGATTGGCGTCATGGCACGTTGGGCGTTGTGCGCGCGATCGTACAAAGCCTCTTCGATATTCAACAAGACGATTTGATTGAGCTGTGTGACCGCTTTTGCAGCCCAGTAGTAGCGCTTCATCAGCGCCTCGCTGGCCCGCCGTGCACCCCGAGATTGGCCACTCTCGTCGACCACCGCCTTGAATCCGAAGGCCTCAGCAAGAGGGGTCTGGATGTCGAAGATCAAACGGTCTTCGCGCCGCTTGGTAATGATGTGCAAACGGGCACGAATGAGACACAGCAATGCCTCGTTGGACTTAATTTGTCCCAACTCAAGTGGCGTCAGCAGGCCGTTTTCGGCCATCTCATCCCAAGTGCTGCCAAATCCAGCGGCACTCGCGACCCACGCGATAATTTGCAAATCTCGGAGACCGCCGGGCGACTCCTTACAGTTCGGCTCAAGTGCGTAAGGGGTATTTTCAAAACGCTGATGCCGCTGCTGCATCTCCAGGGTTTTTGCGGTGAAGAAGGCGCTTGGGTCGAGACCGGCCCGAACCTGCGCCATCAATTCGGGCAGGGCGCTTTTGTTTCCGTAAATCCAGCGGGATTCAATGAGCGCCGTTTGAATCGTGACATCGTTCGCGGCCTCCGACACGCACTCCGCAATTTTGCGAACGCTTGACCCGATCTCAAGGCCCGCATCCCAACACAAACCAATAAAGCGTTCCAGCGTGGCCCGCAGTACAGCGTCGTTTTCGGGTTCCGCGCTGGCAGGCAAGAGCACCAAAACATCGACGTCAGACGCCGGGAACAACTCACCGCGCCCGTAACCGCCCACAGCAACCAAGGTCAGCGTGTTTGGCATCTCAGCGAGCCGCCACACGGATCGCAATGTTTGGTCCGTGTGCTTGGCCAACTGCCTCAACACGCCCTTGACACCACGCGCTTGTAGCGATGGGCTTAGGAGGCTGGTTTGTAACGCCAGCTTACCCGCCCGGTGGTGCTCACGCAGGGTCTGAATCTCTGAGGGAATGATCCCTTCGCGGGTGCGTTCAGGTACGGGTGGCATGAACGAAGGAGGGCAGCGGTGGGCTACCGGCAGAAAGCGTCAACACCTCATAGCCAGTCGGCGTCACGAGCAGGGTATGCTCCCACTGCGCTGACAGCGAACGGTCTTTGGTCACGATCGTCCAGCCATCATTCATTTCCTTGATCTCACGCTTACCAGCGTTGATCATTGGCTCGATGGTGAACGTCATGCCTTCAACCAAGGTTTCCCCCGTGCCGGGTGTCCCGTAGTGCAAAATCTGCGGGTCCTCGTGAAAACCGCGCCCAATGCCATGGCCGCAAAATTCCCGAACAACACTGAAGCCATGACCCTGGGCAAAGGTTTGTATGGCGTACCCAATGTCGCCCAAGCGCACGCCAGGTTTGACCATAACGATGCCCTTCCACATGGCCTCGTAGGTAATGCTGCAAAGGCGTTTAGCCGCAATTGAGCCATCGCCAACCACGAACATGCGGCTCGTGTCACCGTGCCACCCGTCTTTGATGACGGTGATATCGATGTTGATGATGTCACCCTTTTTCAACGCTTTGTCGTTGGGGATGCCATGGCAAATCGTGTGGTTAACTGAGGTGCAAATTGACTTGGGGTAAGGCTTGTACCCGCCAGGCGCATAGTTCAGGGGCACTGGGATCGCTTGCTGAACATCAACGATGTAATCGTGGGCGAGCTTATCGAGGGCGTCGGTGGTTATCCCCGCTTGAACGTGGGGTGTGAGGTAATCCAGTACCTCGGATGCGAGCCGGCCTGCAACACGCATACCAGCGACGTCTGATTCGGTTTTGTAAGTGATGGGCATGGCCAATTATCGCACCCGCTGAGCCGCTTGCTGGCGGTCTGTATACACCAGTGTCTTGGATAGGTTCGCCGTCTAAAATACGGACTTCTGGCGCGTTTGCACCACCACCCGAGACCACTGTGACCCCATCCACGCCCCCGAATCTTCACTTTTTCCCTGGCGCAACGGCACTGAGCCCCTTTAAACAACAGCGATTGCTGGCCGAGGTCCAGCGGATCTGCCCGGCGGTGATTGACCTGTGCGCCCAGTCGATTCATGTGGCCATTTACGCCTCAGAGCCCAAGCCTGAACAAATCGATGCGTTGGGCGCCTTGTTGGAGCCCGCGCAGGGGGTGATTTTAGAGCTGGCGACGCCCAAGCACGGCTGGGAATGGTGGGTAACGCCTCGGATTGGGACCGTCTCTGCATGGGCCTCAAAGGCCACCAACATCGCGCACAACTGCGGCATCAACGTCACTCGCGTGGAACGAATCACAAAGTGGCAGCTGAGCTTTAAAAAATCGGTTGTCCTGAGCGAGGCGCAGCAAGCGTCTATCTTGGCATTGGCACATGACCGCATGACTGAATCGGTCATCTTTGAGCCAAGTGAGGTTCAAAGGATCGCGACGCGACAACCGGCCCCTCCGATGGAGCGCGTTGACCTACTCGGGGGCGGTCTTGCCGCGCTGTCTGAGGCGAACCAACGTTTCGGGTTGGCACTGGCAACCGAGGAGATGACCTATCTGCTGGACGCCTTCAAAGCTCTGGGGCGGAACCCGACCGACGTTGAGCTGATGATGTTCGCGCAGGCCAACAGCGAACACTGTCGCCACAAAATTTTCAATTCGGCATTCATCATCGATGGCGATGCACAGGACCAGAGCCTATTCGGCATGATTCGCAACACGCACCGGCTGCAACCCGCTCACACGGTTGTGGCCTACGCCGACAATGCCGCCGTGATGACGGGGCACACGGTGGCAGCGTTCGCACCGACGCAGCCGGACCAACCCAGCGCCTACGCCGCGAAAACAGCGCTGCGTCACATCTTGATGAAGGTGGAAACCCACAACCATCCCACCGCAATCAGCCCCTACGAAGGCGCAGCAACCGGGGCAGGCGGAGAGATACGCGACGAAGGCGCCACGGGTCGAGGATCGTCGCCAAAAGCCGGTTTGACGGGGTTTACCGTCTCGACCATCCATTGGCCGGACGAAGCCAAAACCGTGTTGGAGAGCACACCACAGACATTCCCCTCGGTGCCCACCCACATGGCATCGGCACTCGAGATCATGCGTGACGGCCCGCTGGGTGGCGCAGCGTTCAACAACGAGTTCGGGCGACCTAACCTGACCGGCTATTTTCGAAGCTTCGAACAAGTCATCAAATCAAACGTTGACACGGTCCACTGGGGCTATCACAAGCCCATCATGATTGCGGGCGGACTGGGTGTGATTGACGATGCACTGACGCACAAAATCGAATTCCCAGCGGGTACCCTCTTGATCCAACTCGGTGGCCCGGGGATGCGCATCGGCATGGGTGGTGGCGCGGCGAGCTCGTTGGCAAGCGGCGCGAACGCGGCTGATCTCGACTTTGACTCCGTGCAGCGCGGTAATCCAGAAATTGAGCGTCGAGCGCAAGAGGTGATCAACCACTGCTGGCGACTGGGTGCGGCCAACCCGATCCTGGCGATTCACGACGTCGGCGCCGGTGGCCTGTCCAACGCGTTTCCCGAGCTCACCAATGATGCGGGGCGCGGTGCTTTTTTTGACCTTTCAGCCATTCCGTTGGAAGAGACGGGACTCGCCCCCAAGGAAATCTGGTGCAACGAAAGTCAAGAGCGCTATGTCCTCGCCGTTGCGCCGGACGCATGGCCGCAACTGCAGGCGATGGCTGCCCGGGAGCGTTGCCCCGTTGCAATCGTCGGCGTTGCCACTGCCGACCGAACGCTGGTGGTCGCTGATGAGCGTCTGCCGTCGTCAGAAAGACCCAACACGCGCGGCGACGATAGACCTGTTGATTTGCCAATGGACGTCTTGCTCGGAAAGATGCCGAAATTGACCCGCGACGTTAGCCGGATCAACCGTGAATTTGCCCCCCTTAACCTCGAGGAAGCCCGCCTAGAACCACTGGTCATCGATGTTCTACGTAGCCCCACGGTGGCCTCCAAACGCTTCTTAATCACCATTGGCGACCGCGCCGTGGGAGGCCTGACACACCGCGACCAGATGGTGGGGCCCTGGCAGGTTCCCGTGGCGGATTGTGCGGTCACGCTCGCGGACTACGTGGGCTTCGCGGGGGAGGGGATGGCCATGGGCGAGCGCTCGCCACTGGCGATATTCAACCCAGCCGCATCGGGTCGAATGGCCATCGCCGAGAGTCTGACCAACCTGTTGGCGGCGCCCTTTGAACTCGAAAGAGTGAAGATTTCAGCCAACTGGATGGCCGCCTGCGGCGAACCCGGCGAGGACGCCGCACTCTACGACACCGTGCGTGCGGTCGGCATGGCGCTGTGTCCCGCGCTCGGCATTTCTATCCCCGTTGGGAAAGACAGCCTGTCGATGCGCACCCAGTGGCAAGCAGACGAGAAGTCCCAGAAAGCGGTTTCACCTGTCAGTTTGGTGGCGACGGCCTTCGCACCCATCGATGATGTGCGCGGGACCCTGACCCCGCAACTCGACCGACGCATTGCCGACACCTCGCTGATCCTGATTGATCTGGGACGCGGCAAGATGCGCATGGCCGGTAGCCAGCTCGCGCAATTGCTCGACCAGACGGATACGCACGCACCAGACCTTGATGACCCGCAAGACCTGATCGCCCTCATTAACGCCATCAACGCACTGCGCCAAACCGGTGCCATCTTGGCTTACCACGACCGAAGCGATGGCGGTCTAATGGCGACCCTTTGTGAAATGGCGTTTGCGGGCCACGTGGGTGTTGCCATCAACGTGGATATGTTGCTGGTGGAAGGGGACGGCATTACCGATAGCCGAATGGATGTCGGCGACAGTAAAAATTGGGCGTCTCAGGTGACTGCGCGCCGCGCGGAGCGAACCATCAGGGCTCTTTTCAACGAGGAACTCGGTGCCGTGATTCAGGTGCCAACCGATCGGCGCGATGAAGTCCTCGCCACACTGCGCCGCCATGGACTGAGTGCCTGCAGCCACGTGATTGGAAAAACCCGCCCGGATGTATCCGCAATGCCCACGGGCAAAGGGCGTATTCAGGTGTGGCGAGACACGCAGGTCATCTTTGACGCGGCACTGGCCGATCTGCACGCGGTTTGGGACAGTGTGAGCTGGCAGATGTGCCGGCTCCGCGATAACCCAGACTGTGCCGATCAGGCGCATGCGGCCGTGGGACTTGCAGATGATCCAGGCATGCAGTGGCATGCACCGTTTGAGATCACCCCATTCAACGTGAATCGTGGCCACTCGAGCGCACCCCGACCACGGGTAGCCGTCCTGCGTGAACAGGGTGTGAACTCTCACGTTGAAATGGCTGCAAGCGTCGATTTAGCTGGCTTTGAGGCGGTTGATGTCCACATGACTGACCTCCAAAGTGGTCGTGCTCAGCTGAAAGATTTTCATGGCTTGGTCGCCTGTGGCGGCTTCAGTTATGGCGACACACTTGGCGCTGGCATTGGCTGGGCCCGCAGCATCCTGTTCAACCCGGCGTTAGAGGCCCAATTCGCCGACTTCTTTGCCCGTCAGGACAGTTTCGGTTTGGGCGTTTGCAATGGTTGCCAAATGTTCGCTGAACTCGCCCCCATTATTCCTGGTGCGAACGCATGGCCACGCTTCACAACCAACCAGAGTCAGCGCTTTGAGGCTCGCTTGAGTCTGGTTGAGATCACCGACTCGCCAAGTATTTTCCTGAAAGGTATGGCCGGCGCGCGTCTGCCGCCAATCGCTGTCGCTCATGGCGAGGGGTTCGCAAATTTCAGTCAGAGAGGGTCCGCGGCGGATGTCTTGATGGCCATGCGCTACATCGATAACCACGGCGCCCCGACCACCGCCTACCCCGCGAACCCGAACGGCAGCGCAGGTGGTCTAACCGGTGTCACAACGGGCGACGGCCGTTTCACCGCCTTGATGCCGCACCCAGAGCGCGTTTTCCGTAACATTCAAATGAGTTGGACGGGTGGCGATATCCATGCCTACAGCCCATGGTCTCAAATTTGGCACAACGCAAGAAAGTGGGTCGGCTAATGACAGCGCTATCCAACAACAATCCGGTGTTTGTACTCGTTCACGGCGCATGGCACGGGGCTTGGTGCTGGTCCCGGACACTGCCGCTTTTCCAACAAGCGGGCTATCACGCGCATGCGGTCAACCTCACGGGTGTTGGTGAGCGTGCGCACCTGCTCAGCGCGCAAATCAACATCGCAACCCATGCCGCTGATGTCGTTGAAACCGTTAAGACCCATGAATGGCCGCGCGTGGTCCTGGTGGGACACAGCTACGGCGGCATGGTCATCACACAAGCTGCACACCATTTGATGACGGCGTATCCAGGCGTCCTCCAGCGGTTGGTGTACATCGACGCTCACGTCCCGCAAAACGGCGAGAGTTGGGCTGGCGTGCAAAGTGAGGAAACGCGACGTCTGCGTTTGGCAGAAGGCGCCGCGAACGGCGGTGTTTATTTGTCACCGCCTGACGCCCTTAAATTTGGTTTGGAGGGCGCCGACCGTGACTGGGTTAATCGCCGCCAAACGCCACAACCGTTTGGCGTCTACGACGACCCGGTTCGAATCGATGACGCCGCACTTGCCCAATGCCACCGCAGCTACATTAACTGCGTCGGTAATGTGTTGTCAGGGCTCGAAATCAGCCGCGCACGCGTTAAGGGCAATCCTTTATGGCGCTATTTAGAAATCACGTCGGGACATGACCCCATGGTCAGCCATCCGGATGAACTGGTGGCGATGGTGATTGGCAGCGAAAAACAACCCCTTCAAAAGTAAAACGCCCCACGTGGGTGGGGCGCATCGGGTGTCAGCGATCGACCGCGATCACTGTATTTTTGCTTTCTTCAGCAAATCATCTTGTGCTTTGCTCAATGAGTTCTCGCGCAGCTGCTTGGCAATCGCATCTTTAACTTCCGCCAACGGTGGCAACGCGCGCTTGCGTTTATCCGTCAAGCGAATGATGTGCCAGCCAAACTGGCTTTGAACTGGCGCGGCGGTGGTTTGGCCCACGGCCAGCGCGATCATTGCGTTTGAGAATTCAGGGACGTAGCTGTTGGCTGCGGCAAAATTGAGGTCACCGCCTTCAGCGCCTGATCCTGGATCTTTGGAGTACTGTTTGGCGAAGGCTGCGAAGTCTGCGCCGGCAGCCAGTTTGGCCGTCAAATCTTTGGCCTCAGCCTCGGTTTCAACCAAGATGTGGCTTGCGCGGTACTCGGTCGCCTCTGGGCTGTTGGCGATGCGGTCATATTCAGCCTTGATCGCGGTGTCATCGATGTTCGCTTTGGCTTCAATCTCAGCGAACAGGGCGCGGATCAAGATGCTCTGGCGCGCCATTTCCATCTGGTCAGCATAGGCTTGTGTTTTATTGAGCCCACGTGCTGTCGCGGCCTGAATCAAGATTTCACGGTTGATGATTTCTTGCTTGATCTGCGCTCGCACGTTGTCGTCAATCGCTTGACCCGTGGCAGCCAGTTGGCGCTCCATTGCAGCGGCGCGGCTTGTAGGGACAGGCTTCCCGTTCACGATCGCCAAGTTTTGCGCCATCGCGGGCACCGTTGACATGACGGCTGCAGCCAAAAGACCGCTAACAAACGTTGCTTTTGCTTGCTTAGAAAATGCTTGCTTCATACTGATTTTGAAGAGGGGGTTAAAAAAAAGAATGGCGCAGAGGCGCCTCAGGCGGCGGGAAGAATTTCGATCGCAAGGGCATGAAGACCCACGTCCATCAGACCCTGCAAGGAATCATACACACGGCGGTGTTGGGATACCCGGCTCAGGCCCACAAACTGCGACGAAGCAATGCGAACCCGAAAATGGGTTCCGGCACCCCGTCCATTTGAACCGGCGTGGCCAATGTGATCGGCGCTTTCGTCGATGACCTCAAGCGCGGTGGGGCTCAATGCCTGGCGCAACAGTCGCTCGATGGTGGCCACGTCAGAGGTCAGTTCAGCGTTACTCATGAGCGATCCTCGTTGGCGGCGTGGCCTTGGCCATCCTCTTTCAGGTACTTCGCAAGGTAAAACCCCTGGGCGACGATGAAAACCACGGGGAATGCGTATCCCCAAATCTTGAAGTCAACCCACTGATCGAGTGTGTAAAAGATGGTAACGAACGCATTCAGCGCGCCCATCGCCAAAAAGTAAAGCGCCCAGATGATGCACAAGCGCTGCCAAACCTGTGGCGGTAATTTGAGCTGCGCACCCAGCATCATGTGCAGAAGATTTCGTTTTGCCCCCCAAAGGGCACCCAACAACACAAGCGCCAGGGCGGTATACAAGACGGTGGGCTTCCACTGGATAAAACGCTCATCGTGGAGGCTCAAAGTGAGCGCGCCAAAAATAAGGATCAATGCCAAGGTGGCCTTCTGTACGGCGGCGACACGCCGCTCAATGGCGTAAAGCAGGGCGGTTTGCACGACCGTCGCGGCCATCAGGACACCGGTTGCTGCATAGATATCCGCCATGCGGTACGCCACGACGAACAAGGCGATTGGGAAAAAGTCGATTAAAAGTCTCATGTCGGGATTATCACCGGTTGTGTGTTGCGCTGCGGCTTCCGCTTCTGCCTCTCAATCAGCTGGAGCAGCTGATGCTGAGTGACTTCGCCCAGTCGGGCGGTAGGCCAGCCCATGCGCTGTGTTCCGGGTGCTCCTCAAAGGGGGTATCCAAAACCGCTTTCAGCGCCTGGACCATTGAGAAATCTCCCCCTTCAGCACGTGTGATCGCCTCTTGCGCCAGGTGGTTTCGCAGCACATATTTGGGGTTGTTTTGCCGCATGCGGGCCATCTGCTGAGCCTGTTCGTCGGGTGTCTGCTTGGTGATTCGTTGCGCAAAACGACACCACCATTCGGCCAAAGCCTCCCGGCTGATGAACCATCGCGCGAGCGCCTCTGGCACGCGCGAGGCATCGACTTCGATGGGGTTGGCGACGTCACTGAGGGTTCGCCAGGCGATGGTGAAGTCAACCGCATCCTTGGCGAGCAGGTCTTGCCAATCATTGATCAATGCGCCGTCGCCTTCAAGCGCTTCCGTTAGACCCATCTTTTGGCGCATGCGACGGGTGTACGCGTCGGTGAATGCATCCGGGTAACACTGAATCGCCTCGGCCAGCGCCTCGACGTCATCCGTTATGGCCGCCAGTGCCTGCGCCAGGGCATGCACGTTCCAGTAGCCGATGTGGGGCTGCTGGTTGAATGCGTAGCGGCCCGTCGTGTCAGAGTGGTTGCAAATGTGTGTTGGTACAAACGCATCCATGAACTGGAAGGGACCGTAGTCAATCGTGAGTCCGATGGCGCTCATGTTGTCTGTGTTCATGACCCCGTGGCAAAACCCCACACATTGCCAGTGGGCGATCAGTGCGGCGGTGTCGCGGGCAACTTGGGCCGCGAAAGCAGGGACTTGCTCGGCCGGTGTCAGGGCTTGAAGGTCTGGAAAGAATCGCGCCACGGTGTTGTCGAACAACGCCCTCAATGCGTCAGGCTTGCCGTGATGAGCAAAGTGTTCAAAATGCCCAAAACGCAAAAATGTTGGCGCGCAACGGGTCACGACAGCGGCCGTCTCCAGCGTCTCACGGCGCACCGGCGTGCGGGCGGCAACCAAGGCCAGGGCGCGGCTGGTTGGAATCCCCAGGCCGTGCATGGCCTCGCTGCAAAGGTACTCGCGAATGCTGCTGCGCAGGACGGCTCGGCCATCACCCATCCGCGAATACGGGGTTGGGCCAGCCCCTTTCAACTGGAGCTCCCACAGCCCCATCGGGCTGTCGAGTTCGCCCAAAAACAAGGCGCGGCCGTCGCCAAGCTGCCCAGCCCAGACGCCAAACTGGTGACCACTGTAGACCGTAGCGACCGGTGCCGGGCCATTCGGCCACGCGGCGTTACCACCCAGAATGTCCAAGAGAGCAGGGCTAAAAACCGTTGCAGGGAGCCCCAATGTCCGCGCGAACGCTTGGTTGATCGCACCCCACCGAAGACCAGACAATGGCGTTGCCGGCGTTGGCGTCGCGAAGGCCTCGCCCAGCGCCGACAGACCAATCGGTCGGAGTGTTGGAAGGGGAGGGAGTTCTGGGTGTTCAGACATGGACGTATTGTCCCTCATGGCGCTGGATATCATTGAAATCGCGTTAGCATCCCCCTAGTCAGAACTCAAACAATGCATCAGGAGAGACACCATGTTCGGCATCATGCAAGACCGCCCCCTGTTAATCAGCAGCATCATCACCCATGCAGAGCGTTTCCATGCGGAGACAGCCATCGTCTCGCGGCGTGTCGAAGGGGACTTGCATACAACCAACTGGGGTGAGGTCGCCGTCCGTGCCCGACGCCTCGCCAACGCCCTCGATAAGCTCCAAATCGCGGCAGGCTCACGCGTAGCGACATTGGCCTGGAACGGCTATCGGCACTTGGAGACCTACTTCGGGGTCAGCGGCAGCCAGCGCGTGCTTCACACCCTCAACCCGAGGTTGTCGCCACAACAGCTGGCTTGGATCATCAACCACGCGGGTGATCAAATCGTGTGTTTTGACTTGACCTTCCTCCCGCTCGTCGAAGCGGTGATCGATGACTGCCCAACGGTGACCCATTGGGTGGCCTATGCGGATGCCGATAAGCTACCGGCCAAGACCCGCATCAATGGGTTGCTGTCCTACGAGGCCTTATTGGCGGCTGCGGACAGCGCATATGAATGGCCTGTTTTCGATGAACAAAGCGCCTCAAGCATGTGCTACACAAGTGGCACGACGGGTAACCCCAAAGGGGTTCTGTACAGCCACCGTTCGACCCTGATCCACGCGCTGGCCGCCGGTTTACCTGACACGCTGAACATCTCTGCGACCGACTCTATCTTGCCGGTCGTCCCCATGTTCCACGTCAACGCGTGGGGCATTCCTTACACCGCGGCGCTGGTCGGTTGCAAGCTGGTCTTTCCTGGTCCCGCGATGGATGGACAGTCGGTTTATGAATTGATCGAAAGCCAAGGCGTCACAATGGCCGCGGGCGTGCCGACCGTTTGGCAAATGCTGCTCGCACACATGGATAAAGAGGGCAAGACCTTCAGCACCCTGAAGCGCACAGTGATTGGCGGCTCCGCCTGCCCGCCAGCGATGTACGACCGATTCGTTGACCAGTTCGGTGTGCAGGTACTGCACGCTTGGGGCATGACGGAGATGTCGCCTTTGGGCACGGTTGGCGTGTTGAAGAATCAAAAGGCAGACGAACAGACGCAGCGAAGCCAGCTGTTGAAGCAAGGCCGTCCGGTGTTTGGGGTTGACATGAAAATTGTCGACGACGCCGGCGTAACGCAACCATGGGACGGTAAAGCCAGCGGCAACCTGTTGGTTCGTGGTCCCTGGATCCTGTCCGATTACTACCGATCAGGTGGTGCCAGCCCATTGGTCGATGGGTGGTTCCCAACGGGGGACGTTGCCACCATCGATCCGCAAGGGTTCATGCAGATCACGGATCGATCAAAAGATGTGATCAAGTCCGGCGGCGAGTGGATCAGCTCCATTGACATTGAAAACATCGCGATGGCGTTCCCGGGTGTGATGATGGCCGCGTGTATCGGCGTGCCGCATCCAAAATGGGATGAGCGTCCGATCATCGTCGTTGTTCGCAAGCCAGACACCGACGTTGACAAAGCCGCCTTGTTGGCTTTTTATGACGGCAAGGTCGCAAAGTGGCAAACACCCGACGACGTCGTCTTTGTCGATGCGATCCCTTTAGGTGCCACTGGAAAAATGCAGAAAATGGTGCTGCGTGAGCAACTCAAAGACTACCAATTGCCGAGCGCCTAAGGCGCTGGCGCGAGGGTATTGACGCATGGAGTGGTGGGTCGTCACATTGCTTAACGGCATTAGTTTTGGCCTGCTTCTCTTTTTACTGAGCGCGGGTCTGACGCTCACGCTCAGCCTCATGGGCATCCTGAATTTTGCGCATGCCAGCTTTTATATGCTCGGAGCCTATGCGGCTTTCGCGCTGACCGAGCAGATCGGCTTTTTCCCCGCATTGTTGTTATCGCCCGTGCTCGTGGGGCTCTTCGGTGCCTGGATCGAGTCCAGCCTGCTGCGGCGCGCCAAGCACAAGGGCCATGTCTCGGAGTTGATGCTCACGTTTGGCGTCGCCATGCTCGTTTTTGAAGGCGTCACGCTGGTGTGGGGACATGGTCCGGTCGACTACCGGATTCCCCCCGTGTTTGAAGGCGCCTTCGTCTCCGTCTATGGGCATTCGTTTTCCAACTACCGCGCATTCATGATGGCAATCGCTCTACTGATGGCTGGTGGGATCTGGCTGGGACTCAATCGAACGCGCTTTGGGTTGGTCATACAAGCCGCTAGAACGCACCCGGAAATGGTGTCGTGTCTTGGCCATGACGTCCCACGGATATTTAAGTGGGTTTTTGCGGGAGGCGCTGGTTTGGCGGGGCTGGCCGGCGTCATCGGTGGCAACGCATTCGTGACCGAGCCCAACATGGCGATGGGAATGGGCAACCTTCTGTTTGTCGTCATCATTGTGGGCGGACTGGGGTCGCTGGCGGGGGCCTTTTGGTGCGCGTTGTTGTTGGGCACACTGCAGACAATGGCGGTGACGCTGACTGTCTCCATCGCGGACGTTCTAAAGAATTTAACGACGCTGGGTGGTTTGTCCGCCCCCAATTTTGATGGGATCCCTCATTGGATGGCACAACCGCTCAGTAACTTTGCGCCCTTGCTGCCATACGTCCTACTTGTCGTTGTTTTGACGTGGCGACCACAGGGGCTTTGGGGCCGAGGGCAGGCCGCGTGACGCCGACCATCAAGCTGCGCTGGTGGTGCATGGCGATGGCTGTCCTACCGCTTGTGTTCACGAGCAGTTACAGCACCAGCCTGATGACGCAAATGCTGGTGGGCATCCTCATCTGCCTGAGTTACCAAGTACTTTTGAGTCAGGGCGGGATGCTCAGTTTCGGCCATGCCATCTTCACGGGGGCCGGTAGTTACGCAGTCATTCACGGACTGAACACCCACCTATTTGAGATGGGCGCAACCGGTTGGCTTTGGGTCATCGCGTTGCCACTCCTGGGCGGCCTGACCGCTGCGGCTGTTGCCGCGATGCTTGGTTGGATCGCAACGGCTCGCTCGGGAACGCCTTTCGCCATGATCACGCTGGGGTTGGGTGAGCTGGTCTGGGCGGCCGCCTGGATGTTCCCCGACTGGTCTGGCGGAGAGGCCGGTCTCAGTGCAGACCGCACGGTCACTGACCCGCCTCTTGGGATGAACTTTGCCCAAGCATGGCACCTCTACGCACTGTCAGCGGTGTACGTGTTGGCCTGCGCCTGGGCCGTTGTCAGATTCACGCAAACGCCGATGGGGTTGATGCTCCGTGCGACGCGTGATCGGGCGGTGCGTGTGGCATTTTTGGGCTACAACCCACACCTGATCCGCTACATCGCGTTCATCGTATCGGCATTCATTGCGGGTATTGCGGGTGGCCTGACAGCCCTCAACTTTGAATTCGTCAGCGTCGACAGTTTTAGTTTGCAACGCTCTGGCAGCGCGATGCTTTTCACGGTTGTTGGGGGCGGCGCGCTCATTGGCGGCTCAATCATTGGCGGTGTTTTGATGGTTACCGCGTCCGTCGTGTTGTCGACCTTCACCCCCGCGTGGTCGGCCTATGTGGGCTTGTTGTTTATCTGGGTGGTGATGCGATGGCCCACCGGGCTGTCGGGCATGACGCCGCGGGACGTTTTGGCCCGGGCCAACGGGTGGGGCCTTGCGACCGCAATCGGGATCATTTTCCTCATCGAAATGACCTACCACTGGGTCACGGCGGTGGCTGCCGGTATGCCCGCCACGCTTGACATTCTGATGGTCTCCGTCAACGTTTCACAGGCCTCACACTGGTCTTTGGCGATTGCCTTTACCGCCGTGGCCTATTGGTTGGCGTCACGTGGCCGCACGCCCTCACGCGAGGGGCGCTCGTGAGTCAACCCATTTTGACCCTCAACCAGATTGGCCATCGCTTTGGCGCCACGGTCGTCCTTTCGGATATCAACTTGGCTGTGACGACCGGTGAGACCCTTGCCATCATTGGCCCCAATGGGGCGGGTAAGTCGACCCTCTTTAACTTAATCTCAGGTGCCATGCGACCCCACACGGGCACCATCTCGCTGAACGGTCAGGCCATTCAGGGCTTACCCGTCCAGCAGGTCACGCGACGGGGTATCGGGCGAAGCTTCCAGATTAGCCAACTGTTTGACTCCCTCACGGTGGAGGAAAGCATCATTGCGGCGAGCTTTTGGCAATCGGGGATGGGTCATCAGTTCTGGCGGCCATTGCGCGGCGCGGTAGCCGAACAGGCGGGCCTCATGGCGCGCGCCGAAGCCCTCATGGCAGCGCTCGGCCTCACCCATAAGCGCCAGACGCTCGCGGGCGCGCTGCCTTACGCTGACCAGCGGGCCCTCGACATCGCTCAGGCAGTGGCCAGCGGTGCCTCGGTGCTCTTGCTCGATGAGCCCACCGCTGGCATGAGCAAAGCACAAACCGCTCAATTTTTGAGCCGTATAGCGGAGATCACGAAGGACAAAACCATCTTGCTGATTGAGCACGACATGTCGGTTGTGTTTGAGTTGGCCGACCGGATCGCCGTTCTTGTCGGCGGTGAGCTGTTGGCGTGTGATGTGCCGCAGGCAGTTCGCCGTAACCCGGCAGTTCAGGCCGCCTATTTGGGTGAGTGGCGGCAGGAGGGCGAGTCATGGCCCAGTTGAAGCTCGATCGTTTGTGGGCGTTTTATGGGCAAGCACCCATCCTGCGTGGGATCAACCTTCGCATTGATACGGGTGAGATTCTCACCGTACTCGGTCGTAACGGATCTGGCCGATCGACCCTGGCCAAAGCGGTGATGGGCTTGGTTCAGACCGAGGGGCACCGCGAGTGGGACGGCCGGTCGCTGCAAGGCCTACATCCACACGAAATCGCGCGCTCAGGCATTGCCTACGTGCCAGAAACGCGAGACGTCTTCCCTGAACTGACAGTCGCCCAAAACCTGGCCTTGGGTGCCATGCATCGCGCGCGCGCGACAACAGCCGCACCACCTTGGGGCGTCCCGGAGGTGCTGCACCTGTTTCCACAACTCTCGCAGCGGTTTCAAACGCCCGCCGGTGTTCTGTCAGGTGGAGAGCAACAGATGCTTGCGCTCGCGCGAGCCACACTGGGGTCGCCAAAGCTACTGGTGGTTGACGAGCCCACCGAGGGCCTCGCACCTCAATTGGTCAAGCAGGTGAGTCAATTTTTAATCGCATTGAAGCATCAGGGCGTCGGCGTTTTATTGATGGAACAAAAATTACAAATGGCACTGACCATCTCGGACCGGATCGCCGTCATGGCGGGCGGGGCCATGGTTTTCGATGACAGCCGTCAGGCATTTGTGCGCGCCGAGTCGCAGCATGCCGCTTGGTTGGCGCTTTGATTTACTCAGTCGCAAAGATGCCAGTACCCTCGGATAAGATGCAGTAAATTAGCACGACTGTTCGTTTTTAACCCAGAGCAAAGCCGTAGGCAGGAGATCACATGACAGCCCACTTTGAGTTGCGAGGACCGATCGCGGTCATCACGATGGATAACCCCCCGGTCAACGGCCTTGGCCTCACAACCCGGCAGGGTATTGTCGCGGGCATCAACCAAGCGCTCGCAGATGACAACGTCGCAGCGATCGTTATTACCGGCAAGGGGAAAGCCTTCAGTGGTGGTGCCGATATCCGAGAGTTCGGTACCCCAAAAGCGATGCAAGAGCCCAACCTGTTGAGCGTGATCGCGGTGGTCGAGTCAGCGTCAAAGCCCGTCGTTGCTGCCGTCCACTCGGTGGCGATGGGCGGTGGGCTGGAACTGGCACTGGGCTGCCATTACCGTGTCGTCGCGCCCGGATGTCAAGTGGCCCTACCCGAGGTCAAGCTGGGCTTGGTGCCCGGTGCAGGGGGCACGCAACGTCTGCCAAGGGCGCTCGGCGTTGAGGTGGCACTCAACATGATTGCCTCAGGAGAGAGCGTGCCCAGCGAGGCTTTGGCAGCAATACCTGGACAGCGGTTATTCGATGCGGTTGCGTCATCTGCAGACACGGTGCTCGACGAGGCGATTGCTTTTGCGACGCAGCATGCCACCAAACGGCCATTGCCTCGGGTGCGTGATTTGCCGTGTCAACACCCACAAGGGGACGCCTACTTTCAATTCGCGCGAAACATGGTCCGTGGCATGGCAAAGCAACTGCCGGCACCTGTGAAGTGTGTTGACCTGGTTGAGGCAGCCACCAAGCAGGGTTTCGACGCGGGCATGCAAACCGAACGGCAAACATTCCTGAACCTGATGTGGACACCCGAGAGCCGGGCCTTGCGACACATTTTTATGGCGAGCCGTGCGGCGTCAAAGATCGCCGACGTGCCATCAGACACCCCAAAGAAAGAGATTGCGCAAGTCGGTGTGATCGGCGCTGGCACCATGGGCGGCGGTATCGCCATGAACTTCCTCAATGCGGGGATCCCTGTGGTGATGCTGGAAACCACCCAAGAAGCACTTGATCGGGGAATTGCCACGGTCACGCGTAACTACGAGGCACAGGTCAAAAAAGGCAAACTCACGGCTGAGAAACTCGCGGCCCGAATGGCGTTACTCAAGACAAGCTTGAGTTATGACGACCTGTCAGAGGCCGACCTCATCATTGAGGCGGTTTACGAAGACATGGGCGTTAAGGCGTCGGTTTTTAAAGCGCTAGACAAAGTCGCTAAGCCAGGGGCGATCTTGGCATCCAACACATCAACACTCGACCTGAACCAGATCGCGAACTTCACAACACGGCCAGCCGACGTGGTCGGTATGCATTTCTTCAGCCCCGCAAACGTGATGAAGCTTTTAGAAGTCGTGCGGGGTGCCGAGACGTCAAAAACCGTGCTGGCGACAACCATGGCCGTTGCCAAGCGCATCAAGAAGACGGCGGTAGTCGCCGGGGTTTGCGATGGGTTCATCGGTAACCGAATGATTGAGCAATACGTGAGGCAAGCCACCTTCTTGCTGGACGAGGGCTGCTCACCTGAGCAAGTTGACAAAGCCATCGAAAAATTTGGCTTTGCGATGGGCCCGTTCCGTATGAGCGATCTCGCCGGTACCGACATCGGCTGGGCCATCCGCAAGCGGCGCGCCCAGGAAAACCCCGAGATGCGCTACAGCAAGTCAGCCGACCTGCTGTGTGAACTCGGGCGATTTGGCCAAAAGGTTGGCGCTGGTTGGTACGACTACCAGGCTGGCGCACGCCACGCGATTCCCAGCCCCGTTGTGGCCGACATGTTGGCGAAGCACCGCAGCAACGGAAACCTCACGCAACGACGCATCAGCGCTGATGAAATCGTCGATCGGCTGGTCTTTGCGTTGGTCAATGAGGGCGCACACTTATTGGCGGAAGGCATCGCGTCGAAAGCGGGCGACATCGACATGGTTTACCTCACAGGGTACGGATTCCCGATGTTTCGGGGTGGCCCAATGCGCTACGCCGATGAGGTGGGTCTCATGCGGGTTATCCAACGCATGCGACAGTTCGCACAAAACCCCATGGACGACCAAGCTTTTTGGACCCCAGCGCCGTACCTGCAGGCATTGGTCGACAAAGGCCAAGGTTTCACCAGCTAACCCACTGACGCAAGGAATACCCCATCATGACTGCTGCATTGATTGTTTCGACCGCGCGCACACCGCTGGCAAAAAGCTGGAAAGGCGCTTTCAATATGACCCACGGCGCAACGCTTGGCGGCCACGCTGTGGCAGCCGCCATGTCCCGTGCCGGTATTGACCCAAGCCAAGTTGAGGACGTCATCATGGGTTGCGCCAACCCTGAGGGTGCAACCGGACTCAACATCGCGAGGCAAATCGCGCTCAAGGCGGGCTGTCCTGTCAGCGTCTCCGGAATGACCGTTAACCGGTTTTGCTCTTCAGGACTACAAACCATTGCGATGGCTGCCCAACGAATCGTTGCCGGTGAGGGCGATACCTACGTCGCAGGTGGCGTAGAGAGCATCTCGTGTGTCCAGCAAGAAATGAATCTGCACATGGCGCAGGACCCCGCGCTCGCAGCGCAAGTGCCCGCCATCTACTGGTCGATGCTGCAAACGGCAGAACAAGTGGCAACGCGCTACAAAATTGATCGCTCACTCATGGACGCCTATGGGGCGCAGAGCCAACAGCGCGCCGCTGCCGCTCGCGCCGCCGGTCTGTTTGACGCCGAGATTGCGCCGATCACCGTCACAGCAGGTATCGCTGATAAGCAGCGCGGCCTAATTACTCGCGAGACAACCGTGACCCAAGATGAAGGTATTCGCGAGGGGACCACACTTGAGGCGGTCGCGGGTATTCGCCCCGCCATGTCAGGCGGTGTCGTGGCCGCAGGTAACGC
>OCVQ010001216.1_pt1 | contig 20362 bp, 10 predicted proteins | sample 1539061 | NCBI WGS metagenome assembly OCVQ01 (sample SAMEA3355526, study PRJEB22509) | marine metagenome | biome: marine; feature: river plume; material: water | place: USA | collected 2010-08-08 | depth 0.5 m | reverse complement strand
CGCCAGGTTTATCCTTAGCAGCTTCTATAGGATGCTCTGGAGACCTGTAAGATGACGTTAATATTATAGGGAATCCATACTCAGCTCTTAACGCATCTAGCATTCCTAGCAGCTTAGGATCCATTTTGTCCATATTACCTTTAAAATCATTTTTATCGTTAAAGTACTTTAATTTCATTTATCTTTTCTTTCGATTAAATTATCAATAAAGCTAGCTCCAAGAACGCTTATCTTATCGATCATGTTTTCTTGTAAAGTTATAACCATTTTTTCTAGTTCATCTTTTTGCTTAACTAAAAGATCATTAGACGTTTGTAAAGAATCTACTTTTTTAGTCAACGAATCTACTTCGTCTGGATTACGGCCTATTATAGTGTATATTACAACCGATAAACTCCCAACCACCATACCTGTAACTGTTACAAAGATGTCTTTGTTAACGGGAGGTACTTCGTTAAAACTTAAAAATAAAAGTAAAAATATAATTAGAATAAAAATTCCGGCCGCACCGGCGTAGTGTCTTAAATCATTTTTTGCTTTTTGGCTCATTTAGTTTCTTTTTTTACGTGTTCGTTGTTTTCTATTTGTTCTCGTTCTACTTCTACTTCTTTTTTTAGTTTCAGTTTTTTTGTTTTTTTCAATACCAAGCTCCCATGCTGACCAACCAAGTGCTAAAGCTATTCTTTTGTAAAACTCAGTGTCTTCATTGCTAGAATCAACTATGTTAGTTATTTTTTTAACGGCTCTATCTAGCGGTACATTTGAAGCTGCTGATATTACGTTTGCAGAGGCTAAGTATGCTGGGTTATCTATTGACCAACCTTTTGTTCTCATTTCTTCTTGATTCCAAGAAAACGATCTACCTGCTGATTGTAGTTTACCTATTTTAGATGATATAGGCGGAGATATTTGTAACACTCCTTTAACTACTGCATCTTGATATTTAGGTGATTTCTTGTCAGCTTCTTTAGCTAATCTTATAGCTGTATTCTTAACAACAGAAGCAATAGCTCCACCAACTCCAATACCTCTAAGTACACTGTCAGACATACCGTTTATAATATTAAAATACTTTTCCTCTCGTTTCTTTTCTTCTTCATCTTCATCTTCGAAGCCTATAGCAAACAAAGCTTGCTGTAAAGCAGAGAATAAAACGTTTTGAGCTACTCCATAATATATGATCTTAGATATATTGGTCTTAGCGTCTCCTCGGCCATTCTTAAGATCACTAGCAGCTTTTTTAATCAGTCGTGCATATTGTGCTGGCGTGTTAGCAAAAGCTAATACTATACGTCCTAAAGGACCAGCCTGTTGTTGACTAATTTTATCAGGTCTACTTGATTGTTGAGACTCTTCTGCAATTTCTCTAAAATCTCTGAAAGCTGATTCTTCTGCTTCAGCTTGAGATAATCCTTCTTTCATTAAAGCTTTAATTCTATTTCTATAAAATGATGCTCCACCTGATGCAATTGCAAAACTATCAGCAATCTGAGTAGGTAAGAAACCTAATTTAAGTAATCCAGCAATAACATTTCTTGCGCTGTTACCAGGACCTTTTGCCATTTCAGCAATATCAGCTTCATTTACGTTTAGTTTAATACCGCTACGTCTATCTAATAGGAACGGTGAATTAAATAACTTAACAAAGTCTTTCCAGTACTGACCTTGATTAGCAAAAGCTTGTCCAGCTTTTAAAACATTGTTATCGCTAAAGTTTATAAAGTTAATAGCAGATATAGTTTGAAGTACAGCTGATCTAGTGTTAAAGAACATGATAGCACCAACTGAGTTTGTTAACCAGTCTGTAAATCTACCTGTTATAGTGTCAGTTCCAAAAGATCTGTTTCTACCGGTCTGCATGCGTTGCAATATGTTTTCCATTGCAACTCTATACTCTTTTCCGTAAGCAGCTTCAAGTTTGTTTAGGTTTTCATCAGAAAATATTTGATCAACATTTTGCTGCCAAACTTCTAAATACTTAGTTCTTTTAGTAGTATTCAAACCTTTCATAAGATCTGTGTCAATAGTACCGGCAACCCAGCCAGCGTCAGGAGCAGCATAAGCATCACCTTTGTTTATTGCCATTAATTCAGCAGCAAAACTTTTTAAATTAGAATCTTTTTCTACAAAACTAACTAAATCTTTTTGATCCTGTTCAGACATGCCAGGTATTTCCATACCTTGTTGATCCCAGATATAAGCTCTAACAGCTTGCTCTTGAGTAAAAGGTTCTCCTGGTATTTTTTTACGTAAATTCTTTGGTACTATTTTTAGATTCTTTTTTAAAGCTCTAAAGTCCTGCATCAGAGTAGCTCTGTCATTAGCTAAATCGTTCATAGCAGAAGCAAATGGATTCAATAAATGAGCTTTATACCAAGCCATTTGAGCATCTCCAATAGTTCCTTTGCCAAGTGTAGCATATAGTAAACCTACAAAGTCTTCAGCAGATGGAGGTATAAAAAACTTCCACTTACCTTTATTAGCTCCTACGACTTCAGCTTTTACTCTAGCATAGGCTTTATCAGAAGCAATACCAGTTTTGTTTTCAATAATATCATTAAAATCTTTACTAAGATTTAAAGACCTACTGAACTTAGATTCTTGAGCTGTGTTTTCGTTGTCTAAAGTTTCCATCAAACTTAACACCTCTGGATTTCCAAAAGGCGTAGACTTACTAAATCTTTCTGAAGGCTCTAAAATTAAGTTATTAGCTTTAGCGGTTTTCTTTAATGTGTTATTAAAGTTATCATCTATAAAAGCGCCAGTGTTGTCAACTCCATACACTTCATAAACAGTTTGACCTGATTGTAGCTCTATATTATTAGGATCTATTCCAAAACCAGGACCATTAGCTACGTTAGAATTAAAGTATCTAGCCCATACATTGTCGTTTATAGTCCATCCGTCTGGAGTACTAGCTATATAATTAAATTTATTGCCATCAATCCCAACACCACGAAGCTGCTTATCATCAACAGAAGATAAAACACCTTGCATATAGTTTTTTTCTATACCAGAAAAATTACTATTAACAGTACCAGCTGCGGCTTGTTGAAATAAAAATTTAGCAGCGATTGAAGCGGGTAAAGTATGCTCTTCTACAATCTCAACGCCGTCTATATTTTTAGCAATAAATTTCATAGGAGCAGCAACCCGAACGAACCCGTTTTGGTGTCCGCTAGTTTTTGATAATATTCCAATTATCATTTGAGCGTTCCTAGCGTCGTCGGCTATCATTTTTTGAAAAACATTGAACATAACCTTTAAACCTCTAAGCTTCGCAGCATTTTGATTATCAAGACTTTGTTTTTGCCACATAGTGTCCAAAAACTTTTGCTGTATAGTTCTGTTTTTTCCAGTACCAGAAGTAAAACTTTGCTTTAAAAACATAGCTTTCAAATCATTTAGTTCTTCTTCTTTTAACTTATACTTTGATCCAATTTCAACATCACCTATATATTGCTCTGATATTTCTTTAGCTGAATCTGTATTTTCAAACCAAAAAGATTTAGCTTTATTTATTTTACTAAACTCTCCTTTAGCAACAGCTTCGTCTACAAACTTTTGCTTGCTTTCAGAAGTTTCTTTTGTTGTTTTTGTTGGATATTTTTCCGGGTTTTTTTCAGAAGCTTCTTTGAACTTTTCGCTATTAGCCTTGTAATAGCTAGCTTTGCCATTAGTCATAGTAGGCCCAAGAAGAGCTATAATTTCTAAAGGAAGATATTGAGGTAAAACTTTAGCAAAAAACATTTCCATTTTAGCTTTGTCTGCCGGGCTAGCAGGGTCAAGAGGATTAAAACCTAATGACTTATAAATAGGATTCCACGATGATTCACCGAAGTTCGCGAAGTCTGCATCTGATTTTTCTGCGGCTTCTTGAAATACATTTATACCAGATAGTTTTTCTAAAGCAGACCTACTGAACATGGTAGGGTTTTTACCTTCTGCTATTTGCTCAATAACTATAGGATCATAACCTATAGATTTTAAATACTGTCTAGCAGCTGTATTAGTCATAGCTCTACCCGCCAACTCTAACATACCTCTTAAAGCTTGAGAAGTATTACTTCTAACTTTAAAATCTGGTGATTTTACATTACCTTCTATACCTAGTTCTTTTTTAAAAGAATCTAAAGTAATACCTGGTTTTTTACTAAACTGAGTATTGTTACCTATTCTTTTTCCTTTAGTATAAAATTTACTTTGTATATTTCTTGGAATTCCAGTAGGTAAACCACCTATTGATATTTTTGTATTTGCATTAGATTTAGAAGTAACTGATTTAATTTCAGTATTATTTTCAGGTAATAACTTAATTAAAGCTGCAGCGTTTTTGTTAACAAACATCAAAGCTCTTCTAGCTTCGCCTTGTGATAGATTTTTTGCAGGATCTAATATTTTACCTGCTACTTTTTTATCACCAAAAACTAATTCTGCTACACTTTCAGCATCTAAAATTCTTAAAGTATTATAAGTTAAGCCTTTAATATTAAGCTCTTTTAATTTATCTATTGTGTTTTTTAGAAAAGACTCTTTTATTTCATTATTTGGGCCAAACAATTTTAAAGGGTCAGTTGTTGGCACAATATCTTTTTTAGATTCAGTAGAAGTATCTGTTTGTTCTTGTGTTGGACTGGCCATCTCACGTACTCTTTCGTCATCTAAACTAGTTGTTACAGCATCATCTCCTATTTGTTCTTCATAAAACTGTTGTCGTTTTGGAGTAATATTATTAGTTACATGTGTACTAAATTTAGTATTTTTAGAAAGATCGTAGTTTTTTAGTATGCTTGGAAACAAACCTTGAACAAAGCTAACAGCTTCTTGAGGTGCTATAGAACCAGCTTTGGCACTGTAGCCTAAAGCTTTTAAAGCTAAACTAGTGTATTGACGTATTAAAGATTTTTCTTTAGCTGAACTTAACGGTGCTGATTTAGATTCTATCGCTAGATCATTAGCAGTATCTGTTTCTATATTAAGCAACTCCTGAGTAGACTTAGCTACAGACTTAGATTGTTTAGTTGTATCTTTAGGCGTAACGACAAAAGTATCAACCTCTCCTTGTACTGGAGTAGTTTTTATTTGTTCATATTCCCACCCTAGCTCTTTAGAAAACCTATCAACCATAGTCTTGTAAAGTCTAGTTCTATTAGCTTCAGAGCTATTAAACACAACTCCTTTAACATTGTTTTGTTTTACAAAATCTAAAACTGAATTAGCTACTACACTAAAAGTTTTTATAGCACTAGTTTTACCTTCTAAAGATTTACCCGTTATATCAAGTCCATCCTCAAAATCTTCAAACTCAACGCTTAATAATTCTTTAGTGTTTATATTTTTAGCTTCAAGTTGTTTTTTTAGCTCAAACTCAGCTTCAAAGTCGTCTGATATATTATCTAGCGGAATAAGTTTTAATCCAAACTGCGTATCACCTACTTTAAAGTCTCCTTCAAAAGTAGTATGGCCAGTATCTATGTTTTCGTTTTCTTCAAAAGCTATATCTTGCTTGGTACTTAAGCTAAGTCTTTTATATTCAGAATCAAATAATTTTTGATTTTCACTTGAAACTAAGTCTTCTTGAATTGACTTTGTTAAGTTTCCAGATTCAATGCTTTTATTATACTCGCGCATAAAATTATAAACATCTTTACCTGTATTAAATTTTATTTTAGCAAACCCAGCTTTACGAAGTATAGGAGTTATAATGTCTCCTAGTTTTGTAAATATATTTTCTTCAAACTTAATTTCGTTTTTAGCTATAGCATCAGAAAAGAAAGCTAAGTATTCATCAGGTGCAGCTTCAAGATCGCTTTCACTGTATAGTCTTTTACCGTTTTTATCTTTTTGATTTGCTCTTAAATCAATAGCGGCGTTTTGCTCTTTATTTAGTTGACTTCTAAAATCTTGTATTATTTTACTAGACTCTTTATTAGTCATTAAAGAGTTTTTAAGTATACCATGTAGCAATTCATGACTACCTACTGATACTGCTCTAGTTTCTATAGCAACTTCTTTATTTATATATATTTTACCATCTTTAAAGAAACCATCAGCATCAGAAAACTTAGTTTTTTCAGTATCAAACTGTTCAGCTATTTCAGCAGATGTTAAATTATCTATAACTTCTATTCCAAAAGCTTTACCTGCTTTTTTAGCAAACGTAGAACTTTTCTCGACTTTAGCTTTAGAATCTGCTCTTATTATATCAGTCAGCTCAGCGTCTAAAGCTTTTAATTTTTCTTTTATAGGTGCCGTTATAGCAGGCGCAGAGTCTTTAGCTGATTTTAATTCAGATTTAACTTTTTCAAACTCTGCTAACTTATCAACAGCTTCAGCTTCTTGCTCTGTTGTTAAATCTAAGCTTTTAATACTGTTAACAGAACCTTGTACTCTTCTAAAATTCTGTCTTACAACATCACCTTCTGCTTTAGTCATCTTTCCAGACAACACTTGTTCTTCAACGCGGTCATCTAGTATTTGAGAAGATTTACTTAGCTTGCTTATCTCAACGTCAATAGCATTTGTTTTGAAATTACCATCTTTGTCACTTTTATATGCGTCTACTACGTCTCCGTATTCATTAGAATCTCTAATCTTTTTACTTATCTCAGCTGTCTGTATAGCTTTGTTGAGTTTAGTAGCTTGTGCACTCATAGTTAGCGGCGCACTTCCTAAACCTGCAAACGCCTCAAAACCAATTTCTTTAGCATCCATCTCTTGATCCGCAGCTAGTCTTCCGGCAACTTCACCTAAACCACCACCTGTTATTTCAATACCACCTACAGCAGCTGCTCTAGATAATTTACTAGCTATTTTACCACCTACGCCTTTAGCTATTCCTAATGTCAATAGCTCAACAGCTCCAATAGCTACACCTCTGTTTCTTGCTTTACTTTTTAATTCTGATAGTTTTTCTGGATTATCTAAAACAGCTCTTATCTTTTTTTTAGCTCCAGGATCATTGATATCTCCACCAATTTCTTCCAACATTAACTCATTAAAAGTCAACCCAGCTTCCATCATAGCCATAGAACTAGTCATAGCACCCGCTATACCTCCTGCTACCATTCCAAAAGGAGTAGCGGCAGCGCCAGCAGCAACACCAGTAGCTCCACCCGCTAAAGCAGCAGTTGCAACTTCTTCAGAATTAACAATAGAGCTATATTGAGAAGCCATCGAGCTAGCTAGCATAGTTGACAGAGTAGAAGGATTATACGCAACTCCTTTTAAAAAGCCCCACGCTCCTCCACCAGCTTCCTCATAGATTCTATCAAATTCTTTCATTTCATAAGACTGAGAATTTAACTTAGCTTGTTTCTGCTGACCTTCTATCCACCTAGTAACCTCTTCGTCTGAAGCCGGATCATCTCCAACACCAAACCCACCTAATTCTATCCCTTCGTCAGTTCTTTCTCCCTGCATGTAGCCTTGAGAAAACGCGTTACTAATATCGCTAAAAAAATCAACTACATTATCAACAACTCCAACTGCTTCTACATCTTCTTCAGGTTTTTCTTCTTCAACTTTTGGTGAATCCAAAGAACCATCCTCCGATGGTAAGTCCGTATCGGACACTTGATCTACATCCACAGACGTGTCCTGATCCGTGGGCGTTGTCTTTCCCGATTCATCATCTGTTTCGTTTCGACGTTCGTATTCAGCTATAACCATGTTTATTGTCTCTTGAGACTCACCATTGTCAATCATTTTTTGTATAATTCCTCGTAATTCTTCGTTCATTGGATATTATTTTGCTTTTGTACTTAGATATTGATTAAAAACCTGATCTGCGGTTATTGAGGTTGAACTTGATTTATCATTAGTATCAAAAAGTATACCTATTTCTCTTAATATCTTTGTTTGCTCGGTTGGCGTAGAACCTATATCTTCTATCAACTCATCTCTAAAGAATCTTATAATTTCAGAGCGTTGTCTAAGATCGTAAGAAGGATCCTCTTCGTCGTCACCGTATTTAATCGTTACGCCTGTTATTGATCCATTTTCTGCTTTTTCTAATTCAAAACCTTCTTTTGGCATGAATTGTTTTAAATACTCTTCAGGATTAGTAGTAAAGTTTTTTATTTCAGATACTGCTATTTCTTTATCAGCTGATCCTTTTTTGCCTTTATACTTATCTTTTATAGTTTGTATTCTTGAAGAAGTAGTTTTTTCGTATCCAGATGTAATTTCATTGTTTTCTATCTTCATGTTAGGCAAGAATTTAGATTTAGCTCTGTTGAATACCTCTTGCTCAAAAAGCTTTTGATCTTCTACTGAAATACCTACACCGTTTTCGTTAAAATCTAAGTCTTCGTCGTGACCTAATATTTCTCTCCAAATAACATTAGCTGTATCTCTGTCTTTTAAATACATTTGAACCTTAGCGCGAATTGGACCTTCTATAGCTGTTATTACAGCGGGCATATTAACCGCCTGCACTACAGACTGTATGTACTCTCCGTCTGCATTGGGTTTACCATTTACAATTTCTTTTTTACCAAGATACTGTTCGCTAACAGCTCCACTCTTTGTTAATACTCCAAAGTTTTGCCCGTCTTTAGTTCCGCTTGGTGCTTTAAATATCTCACCTAATTCGTTGTCTAAATTAGGTACAAGTCCTGGATCGTAGTTTAAGGCTTGCTGTTGAGGTATTTCAACAACTTCATCTCCGTATATACCACCACTATATCTAACGTTCCAAGTGCCATCAGCTTGAGGAATGTATTGTTCAATAGCTCCTTGACCTTGACCAGTTCTAACCATTTGTCTCATCTTGTAGGCTTCATAACCTTTACCGGTTACAGACATACCTCCTTGAGTTCCTGGTCTATTTTCAGAGTTAGTTATATCTTCTAAAAAAACTTGATCAGCGTCAGCGCCAGTTTTTATACCTGAAACCAAATTAGTGTAAGACCTTTGAAGTGTAGAATAATAATCAAGAGCTTTTTGTTGAGCTTCTTTACCTTTAGCTGATTTAATATCCATAGTGGCTCTAGCCATGTCATCTATTAAATTTTTACCAGCGTCAAAAAGGTATGGATTGTTAACTCCATTTTTAGACATTTGGTTAGAAAACTCAGCTTGGTTGTTTATTATATACTCAGCATTTTTTTCTAAAGCTATTTGCTGTTCTTTCTGTTGTCTAGACAGTTCAGCTTCTTGCTTTTCTATAGCGTTAACAGTTTGTTTGCCTATAGCGCTTATAGTGTTAGCCCAGATCTTACCTGATTCTCTGTCTATTACAGTTACTGGATTTTCGTATGCTCCCATTATTGTTTTATAATTTGTTTAAAATCAACATCTAACAAAGAATAATCTACTCTATCAAAGCCATCAGAATGCTTTATAACGGCTTCTTGTGGTATTTCATCAGACATTACACCTTGATAAGTGCCTTTACCATGTACAGTGTTGTTATATTTAAAAGAATATATTTTTAATCCAGATTCGGAAACTCCAATTATTTTTATTGAATTTTTTAATCTTCTATCACTAGGTGTTGGAGTTACACTTTTAGCTGTTGCACTTTTAGCTATAAGAGCTCCAGTTATGTCTCCAGCTGCTGTTAATCCGCTTGATATAGCTGCCGACTGATCTGACCTAGCTTGAGCAGCTGCTTGAGCTTGTCCTGTTATTTGAGCTTGTTTTCTATTAAGCTGCTCTGTCTGTCTTCTTTCTTTTTCGCTGTAAACAAATTCTTTGCCAGACACATCAGCTTGCTGAATTCTACCAGCTTCACCCATCAACGCTCCTTGAACTCTTTTAGCTTCAGCTAATTTTACAGCTTGCAAGTTTTGTTCTCCTTGAGCTCTTAATTGATTGTTGTTAGCTTCTTGCATTTCTATGCTAGCTGATATACCTTTTTTGCTTTCTAAAGCCATCCTAGCTAAAGCAGTTGCTCCACCAGCGCTTGCTCCTGTAGATCTAAGAGTGTCTAGCGTGTTAGCTAGTGCTAAGTCTGTTTGTTCTGCTTGCATCTCTGCTCCAGCTGTAGAAACGCTTAGAGAGTCAAAAGGATTACTAGCTATAGAGCTAAGATCAGAAACCATTGCAGATAGATCAGTTACACCTTCGTAAGGGTTTATTATAGCCTGTCTATTTTTTTCTAGCGTATCTAACTCTCCAGTTAAACGTGTTTTTTCTTTTTGAGCTCTTTTAGCTCTTTTACCGGCCGACACAGCGCTAAAAATTGAAGCTCCTGCCGCGATAACCGATCCTACTATTATTCCTGACATTTGTTATTTTTTTGATTCTTTGTTGTTATATTCTTCAATAGTAAAAGAATATAAATCTTTTTCTATTTTTTTTAAGTTTTTAGTGTTAGAAGGATTCTTATGAACATTTATAAACACACAATCTTCTAAGCAAGTTATTAATCTTTTAGCTGCTTTTGTAGACTTTTCATAACAAGGCGCTATATGCTCAACAACCTCTCCATTTGTGTTAACTAATATTCTTCCACTTAATAAAAACCAAAAATGATCAGTGTGATGATACGCGCTAACCACAAAACTACCTTTTTTCATCAGCATTTTGCGCATGTATAATTGATCTGAAAAGTCATGAGATATAGGAAAGTCTTCATTGTCAACTAGTTCTTTTCCATCTCCAGATAGGCCATCTATGTCGTTATTGTTAATTATTAGATTTTGTAAACCTTCTAGTTTTTTATTGAAATTACTTAATTCCATTTAATTTAATTTAATATGACGACTCTATATAATTTGAAGATGCCGCGAATAATTCTTTCATTCCACCTACATCAGTTACACTGTCTGTAGATATTGTTACTGTTGCAAAGTAACCTTTTATACCTGTCATAGCATCACCCCATAAAATCTCACCAGGAGCTGCAGGTGAATTGTTTACTAGATTAGCCATGTATTTGTTTTCTTTACGATCAAAACCAGCGTGGTTTATTGGATGTATCAAATTTGCTGGATATTCGTTTCCAAAATTATCATAAGATCCTTGATTATAACTATATACTGCTACAGGAGTGTTCGCGTCAGCTCCGTCTTTAGATCCCACTATGTCTCTTGATCCAGTTGTGTAGCTGGGATATCCAATAGCATTAACGCTTTCAACACCTGTTATGTCAGACACAAATGAATCTACCTGCCAGCCGTTTCCACCTTCGTAGTTAACGGTCTTAAATACTTTAGACATACTAACTTTAGGATTAAATACAAATGTTATACTAGACTTATTAGATACTCCATAAAAACTACCTCTAATAGCTGACGGACTGTAGTGTAAAAATAGTTTACCATCTTTTAAAGTATAGTAGTTACTTTTTAAGCTTAATCCTTGATCTGGTTTGTAACTAAAAAAGCTTGGAAAACCATTGACACTATCGTCAAATGAAGCTGTAGAATAAGTGCTACTGCCATAAGGTTGTAATGATAACACGTATTGTTTACTGTGTATATCCCAAGCGCCTAGTATTTTTCCGTTGCCATCTGGAGTGTCTATAGAGCTCAACGTGTCTCTATAGTAATCGCTCATACCGTAATTAGATATTTCTGTTAAACCGTCGTTAGATAGTCTTAAAACGGCATTTCTATCTTTATCTGTAAAGTATTTTCTTCTACCGTACGTAGCAAAGCTTCCGGGGTTTTTACTTATTCCAAAGTTACCGACATAAGCCGTTACAGCTCCTATAACTACATTGCCTAAAGTTGTTAATTGTCCACCTTCTGCAGTGTAAATGGCGTCTTTATCTATTAAAGCTCTACTCACTTTAGATTCTTGGAATATTATTAAATTAGTATCCTCAGCATAGATTTTTTGTATAGAACCGTTAGCGGGATCAACGCTTTTAACTATATCATCTCCAATTGAAAAAACGTTAGTATCGTTTATACCGGTTCTAGAATTGAATATACCGGAGTATATCATAGAGTTAACCCTGAAAGAGGCATTAGGCTCGTTTTCAACTAAATAGGCCTTAACACCTGGTTCTACAGATGTGTTATTATAACCTCCTCTAATTCTAGCTTCTTCTACTGCCCAATTGTCAGAATCTATTACCGCTGGATTAGGAACATAAGCCGTGTTATTATAGGTATTACCACCTTTAGAACCGTTCCATATAGGAGAGTCAGTTCCATTGATATTACCCATAACTTTTTTCAGTACAAAACTGTTAAAATATTTAACTTCTATTACTCCCATATTATATTATCACTTGTTATTATATTATGTTACGTAGGATTTGTATTACGTATAAATGTACCAGCTACAACAGGGGTGGCACTACCAGAGACTTTTAATCCTGTTGTATTAAATTGAGCAACACATTTTCTTAAAGCTAAAGGCCTAGCTTGATTATTTGGTGTTTGAATAGAGCTCTCCGTTACGTCTGCACCTTGCGCGCCAATCCAAGAGTTTTCAGTACCATTAACAGCGGTGAAATTTCCTTCATCAATTGGCGTTGGTTGATAACAAAAGAAACTTCCACTTGAAATATCCCATGGATCTACTAGAGTCGTTAACTCTGCGTCTGTATAGAATTGAGTAACGTATTCCATTGACCATTCTCTTGCCCAAACTTCTCTAGTAGAAGAATTAGCAGAAGCGGTTTCTACATCAGCATAACCTCTTGAGCTGACAGAGTAAGGATAAGATATAACATCTGAATTAGGCGGATAATAAAAATCTCCAAACGATAATTCAACTTTCAAAAATTGATCCGTAAACTGAGCTCCTCTATAGTCGAATGGATTATTTTGAGACAAAGAATTTATAGGCGTAGGAAGTATTCTAAATCTATTGTCATATTCTGCTCCTTGTGGATATTTGGTTATTAACCTATATTCTCCAAACTTATCATTTTGAACTCCATACCCTTGATCTTTACCAAAAACAAACACTTTGCTTAAAGTAGACGCTGTTGAAGGCTGAGCAGCGTTGTTTTGTCTTAATACTGGATAAAAATTAGAAGAAGTAGCAACATCAGTACTGTTAGCTGATGCTGATCCAGATCCCATAACTTGACCTGTAGTTGCGTCTTCTAAAAATCCTAAATTAAAAAATGGACCACTTGAATCGCTTTGATTTATGTTCTGTTGCCATCCACCGAATTTAATTTCTTGTCCTTCTACATCAAAAGCAGTGACCCAAGCAGCGTCAGAAGTTGGTCTGTATTGTAAAAATGTTGGCCAACCAACTCCAAGCTGATTGTTAGGCCCGCCTTCTTCTCCACCGAGATCAGTATAAGGCCACATTTTGATATAAAAATCTAATTTTATAAACGCAGTACCTGATTGCAGCCAGTTTTGAGTGGTAGAAATACTACCATTAAAAGCAGATGGTTTTCTATTAACGTTTCTCCATGTGTATGGTTGATTTTCTGAATCTAATATATCTGGATTATTAGCCAATAATCGATCTGTAGTTTGGGTTGCTAAACCTGTGTCTGATAATATTAGATTATTATCACCAACACCATAAGCAGATCTACCGCCAGGAATGATGTTACTAACAGGTGTAGGAACGTCATTTCCTCCTATTAAAGTGCTATCGTTATAGTCTCTACCCCAGTAAACTCCGCTTGATTCTAATCCTTGTGATATTTCTTGATTAGAAGTACTTCCAAAATCTATATTAACTTCTTCTTGTCCAAATACAATACGATAATCTTGACTAGCTACTTCTTCTCCAGAGTCTCTAACGGTTATAGTGAAAAAATAACTACCGCTAGCTGCTTCAGAAATCATTTTGACTACACCTAGTTGCTCATCTAAAGTGAAAGAAGGTGTGCCATTTCCAGGTTGGGGTAATGTTTGATTTATAGAAAATGTTAAATTAGATTTATTATTAAAGTTTTCTCCTGGATTTTCAGAACCTGGCGCTAACGCATATCCATTTACAGCTGAAAAAGTAACAATAGCATCATTTACGTTTCTAGTACCTGAAAGCACTATAGTTGTAGGTTGATTTTCTACTAAAGGTGCAGTAGGAACAAATGAAGGAGCTACGTTTAATAGAGTAGCTTTTAAAGTGCTAGACGTAGGAGGAACAGCCACTTGGGGATCTCCAGTTGGAGGATTTGGATCTGCAAATATTTCTGCAGTAAAAACAAATTCAAAATTATTTTCATTGTCAGTTGTTGATTGTTGAAAATATTGAGATTTATTACACGTTAGTTGCCATGTATCATAAGGAGTATCTTGCAGTTTACTAACGGTCCATTCGTCGACTAAGTTTGGCCCGGTAGTTCCTCTTCTAACTACAGAGGACAATACAACATTGCTATTAGTTACAGGAACAACGTCAATACCAAATCCTAAAGTAGGATAAAAGCTCTGAACAGCAATACCATTAACTATAGTGGCTTCTGACTGAATAAAATTCCAACCTTCCCATCCGTCTATAGTAGTACTTTGTCCTGCAGCTTCGTTTAGATCGGTTACTAGTCCACTTGTTGAAGTTTCGTAGTATATATCCAATAAAGAAGTTCTAGGATTTGTTTCAAACACACCAAGTAATATATTGTATGCATTTTGGTAGTTACTTGACTGTAAAGATCCGATTGGATTTCCAGAGTTATTACCTTGAGCTAGTCTAGCTAAATTAGGATTACTATCTTGCTCATAAACAGCTCCATAAGGAGGTCCTACTCCTCCTTGGCCTCCAATATCATCTTTAAACATTTCATCTTGAACAGCTATAGTTGCTACTGTTTGAGGATTTGTAATAGGATAATAAGGTATATTTTTTGTTGGAGAATCAGTTGTTGTATCTGGAGTTACTCTACCAAATAATTTAACTGAACTTGTAAATTGCTTATCAGCACTAGCAACTTCATTTAGATCTCTAGGTACTTTATTTACATTATCACCTATCAGCGTTATAAAAGCTATTGAATCATTAGCTGTTGGTGCATCTGCAAAATCATGATCTGGATACCCGTTTAATATACCAGGTAAATATACATTGTAATAATCTAATTCGGTTTGCTTAACAACAACCTTGTAAGAATACCATCCAAGAGGATTATATTCAGCACTACTAGGATCTCCATTGTAAAGTCCATTGTAACCAGTAAAAGCATTTGGCGGGTTTAATGTATTAGATTCAACTGCTGGAAGGTTTACTGATATTTTTAAAGAATCTCCAAACCAACTGTTTATATTATTCGCGTTTCCTGGGTTTGACGTGTAAGGATGATAATACGTAGAACCGCCATAAGTTATTAAGTTACCTTGGCTGTCTGTTTGAGTTTTACTAAAAGCTTTAACTTTTGATAATATAGTTGTAGATTGTCTTCCGTATCTATCTGATAACACAAAACCAACTTGATAACTTCTATTCTGTTTTATATTATGATTAGGATACTCTACAGAGCTAGTTGTTTGTATTGCTTTTGATATACCTGCTTGAGCAAAAGTAGACTTTTCGGTAACAACTACATCATAATCTATGTGAGAAGGAGGCGTGTGTTTGTCTTGAAAATTACTATAAACTATTCTATTAGCTATAACTTCTTGACCTAAAGCTTTTACTGGAACTTTATCGTATACTCTTATTATTTCACTTTCAGGTAAAGTTTTATAAGGTTTTCTAGATTGATAACTATACGTGTATTTGTTACTGTTTTCTGGCAAATTGCTTATGTTGTCAAAAGGACTCATAGAAACCGAGTCTAAAACTTTTACAGTTAAAGAATCTGATTCTTTAAAAAGTATTTCTATGCTCTCAACACCTAGTTTTGAATTCAAAGTAAAAGGCGTAAGATCTTGACCTAAACTGTCTGTTCCCAGTGGCACATATAAACCAACGTTATTAACTTTATTTTCCATAAAATCAACAACAGAGCTTATATAAGCTTTTTCTTCATCTCCAACTAAAAAATAACCATCTTGTTTAGGTATAAAAGTTTCTTGCGTAAACGGAGCCATTATAGAGTATTCGCCATCTACAAATCTATATCTATAGCTAAATGCAACAAATTTATCCTCTAAATAATCAGGATCACCTGGCCAGCTTCCATTAGAATTTATAGCTACGCCTAAAGGTTTATTATAAAACGGATTAGCTGAAAAAGTTAATACAGTATTATCAGCTAAAATTTGAGTTGGTGTTACTGTTATAGTGCTATTAGCTTCGTGCCAATCTGTTATAGTTGTATTAGCCGCAACGCCTGTGCCACTTACAGATACACCTATTAATGGCGTAGCACCTTTAAGTGAATCTATTAATATTTGAGTTCCAGAAACCGCACCGTCTATAGTAGCTTGTCCACCATTAGGAAGATAAGGAGAGACTACGTCCTGCATTGAACTGTAAGGAACGTTGTTGTCTATGTAGTATAGGTCTATAGTTGTATACGGATTGTATTTAGCTACAGAAATTAAATCTTCACAATTGTAGTAGTTTGAGTCAGTAGTAGCTGTACTTACGTTTATTTTTCTAGGCTGATTCCTGTTATCTGTCCAAAAAAGCAAATCTTCAAGTAAACTTATACCGTATATTTCGTTTTTAGTGGAAAAATTTAAAAAATTACCTTGAACTAATATAGAGTAAGTTTTAGATGTAGAGTTATATGTAAAAATATAATTACTCGATGCGGCGTTGTAAGAAGAACCCGTATTACTAGTCAAAAATACAAATAAACTAGAAGTTCTTTCGTCTGAATAAGCTCCAATAGACTTTAAAGTTCCTGTAGGTAAATCAGCTAAGACGCTAAAATCAACCTCAGCACCTGTGCTTAAAGTTGCAACTGTATTTCCAAGAGCATTTTCTAAAGCACCTACGTCTTCGCCTTCTGATTTACTAACTTGTATATTTTGTCCGTCTCTATATTCGCCAGATGGTAGTAATCTACTATCTAGGTCTTTATTCATTTTAGACTTTATAAAAGCATTTTTAACTTCAGCCATTCAATTTAGTATTTAATCCATTTAGATTTACCTCTAGCAATCTGAACGAACTCATTTAATTTTATATTTGATAATCTAATTTTAGCGTTTCTTAGTTTAGCACTTTTTTCTCTTCTCAAGCGCTGAATAACATACTCAGGCTGATTAATTCTAGTTGCTAATATAGCATGACTTAAGTAAGCGTATAGAGCTTCTTCTGCTAATTTAGGTATTTTCATGTCAGCGTCATAACCTAATCCGTCTGATATGTATTCTAATATTATAAGTCTATCTGCTAAATCACTAGAAAAAGACATTTTACCATTTTTTTCGTTTATAGTGAACCACCCGTTTACTTGAGCCGTTTCGGGTTGCAAACCGTATCTTTGACCAATATAATTATCTCCATACATACCTGGGTAACCTAAACCATCTGATAATAACATACCGGTTAAATTACTCTGAGCGTCTTTTATTTCTTTTAAATCGTTTTTAGCCCATCTATCTTCCGTTATAGAAGTGGTGTTTATGTTTTCACCTATGTTATCTTGTATTGCTATACCTTGAGTATCTTGACTAGGGGTTTCGTAAGGATTAGTAGTTAAAGTTGTGGGGTATATAATATGCTTAACTCCTTGGCTATCGACCCAAGACACGTTTACGTAGTTAACATAATCTTGAGGAAGTGGTATGCTGAGATTCGCAGGAATATTTAACTCTTGAGATCTTATACTTTTTAAAGTATCATAGCTAAACTCTTGAAGTCCTCTTTTAGCAAAAAACATCACATCAGTTGTTTTAACGCTAGGAATTAACTTTCCAGCTCCAACGTAACCAATCATGAAATTAGTTATAACATCGTCTAAAGTAGTATAAGCATAACCACCATAGTTGTCTTCTACAACATCGCCGTAAGCATCTCTATCTCCGTATTCACCTCCGTACTGACTAAGTAATTGAATAACAAACCATTCTCCCGGTTGGGGTGGTGTAGTTAGTTTTATTACGTTTTTAGTAACAGTGTAATCTGAAACATACTCTTGAAAAGTTCCAGGAAGACCTAATGCGCTTACGTATAGTCTAAAATTATTTAAATTATATCCAGCAGTTGTTGGATCAAAGCTACCGAATATTAAATCGGTATCAAAGGTAGCTGTTATAGTAGAATTAGTTATAGGCGCTTCGAAGGTTTGAGAGCCAGCATAATACTGTGAATTAGTTTCTGTTATTAAACCATTATTAGGTGTAGCCATTTTTTAACTTTTTTTATTAGTTTCTTCAGCTTGCACTAAAGCAGCAGCTGTTTGCACTACTTCAGGATCTCTTATTATAATACCAGAATATAAAAGTATTTTAAGTACAATTTCAGTTTGTTCTGATTCGTGTAATTCAAAATTAACAGAAGTATTTTCTACAAATTCATATTGTCCTAATCCACCGCGACCAAAATTCCACAAAACATCTTTAGGTTTACGGATGTAATCAACAGTAACATCTGAAACTATAGACGTTGGTTTTATAAAAAGCTTTTGGTTCTCGTAAAGATATACTGGATTTGAAGTAGTAGGTCTAGTTAGTTTAGATCTATCAACATAATAAAAATCGTGTCTATCTAATCTTTGAATTATTTTATTGCTGTTATGAATTAAGTTTCCTAATCTGTAAAAAGAAACTGTATTGCCATAAGAGTCTATTGTTGGAAGCGAAAAGTAGTCAGTATTAGGGACTAAGGTCGGCGTTCCGAATGTTTTAAAAATAGCTAATTTTTCATCAATGTTTTCTTGTCTATCTGCATAGTCTGTATCTGCTTGAGGGATACGTAGTTGCTGATTAAGATCATCGAAGTATTTTTCAAATATTTCTAACTGTACTTGAGTTGCTACTGTATTGAACTCAGTCGGGGTCATATAACCACGCTGTTCTTTATTCAGTATCATTAAAACAGTTTGATATACTGTATTTACGTTTATAGCCATTTGTTATTATTATTAAAATAAAGGAGGCGTTAGCCTCCCTTATAGTATTACATGTTAAGAGAACTTTTTCTCTATAGACTGAAAGACTTGAATGCCTTCGTCTGTCTTGAAGAAAGATGCCATAGCTGAGTATGGGTTTTCGTCAAAAGGCACTGTCATTAATTTTCTACCGTTAGAGGCCCAAGTAAATGTTCTTTGGTCATCAGCTAATTTAATTATCTTAGCTTCAGCTGCTCTAATTGCAAAATTTCTTAATTGTACGTTATCATCATTAGCTAGTGTAATAAAGAGTTTAGGGTTATGCTTAGCAAATAACAATAAATCTCTTTTAAGCTCCTTAGAACTCATGTCAGATACTTTAGATCCGATCTCAACTCTCATTATAGCTTCAGCTTGATCTACATCAATGTTCTGAGCTAGGTTTAATGCTTCGATTTCTAATTCTAAGTCTAACAGTTCATCTTTAGCTTCTTCCACTACGTCTAACTCAGAGTATATAACTCCTTTTAGTGGGTGATATAACGATAATATTTTTTGAAGAACTTGGTTCTTTTTTGGAACAAACAAGCTTCCTTCTTTAAAAACAATATGCCCTAATGTTGCTTCTCCACCTTGTTCGTCTTTGAATGGTGAGTTTTGATTAGTTGCATATCTTATTTCACGTTGCGTATTATTAGTTTCATCATAATGCAGTAGAGCATGTCTAGCATTGTGTCTTGATGGAATTTTTAATGTCAACGGTTTATTACTCCCGGTCAGTAAATAAGTTCTGTCTTTTACTTCCCATGATATATCTTTAATTACTTCTTTTTTAGCCATAATATAATAAAATTTAATAGTTTAATAAAGGTAAGAATTACCCTCGTAGATTCAACGAGGGTAAGTCTACCAATTGTTTATGCTCCTTTGAACAATACAAAGTTGTTAGCAGCTTGTACTACTAAACATCTTTCAGATAAGAAGTTAACGTCCATTGCATCTAAACTAGAAGTGAAAGCACCACCAGCAGATCCAGTTAACCAAGACTTCATACGACGATCTTCTGTTTGAGAAGCTCTGTATCGCACGTGTAAGAATGGTCGACGGATATTCGTTCCTAAAATTTGATCGTAAACTGTAGAAGTTCCAGCTGGTACCAATACTCCTTCAATAGAAGATACTCCAGTTGTTGCTCCACGAGTTGATGCATCATTTAGATATTTCCAGTCTGTTTTGTAGAAATCATAAGATCCTCTACGGAAACCGCTAAACCCTAGGTTTAATGCCATTTCTTCAGAGTTTTCAAATAACCCATAAGCAGTACCTCCGTTAGCTCCTGCAGAAAGACCAGCTAACATATCATCAATTTCTAATGAAGTCGTACGGTCTAAGAAAAGCATGTTCTCTTCAATCGCTCCTTGAGTATCTAAATTCTTTAAGATGTTATCAAAGTCAGTTAAGTTAGCTCCGCTAAACGCTGTTTCTACATTACCTCTATCTTCGATAGCAGCAAATAAACCTTGCGTACCTTTAAATCCTCCA
>OCVQ010001214.1_pt1 | contig 20386 bp, 30 predicted proteins | sample 1539061 | NCBI WGS metagenome assembly OCVQ01 (sample SAMEA3355526, study PRJEB22509) | marine metagenome | biome: marine; feature: river plume; material: water | place: USA | collected 2010-08-08 | depth 0.5 m | reverse complement strand
GATTTGCCAAGCGGAATAGAGCCGTTTAGAAATACGCTTGAATTTCCATCATTCACCGGGTATATTGATGAAACAAAGGATTACCCACTTCTTGGAGGAACAAGATATAGTTATGCTATATCGATGGTCATGACAAGTGGAAATCTTGTTGTTAATCATAAGTCAACAACATACGGAAACGGAGGAGTTAAGGAATCATACACGATTGCTGGAGGCGCTGATCTGTATGCGAAAGACATAATGAAGAGCCGTGTTCACGGATACTCTTGGTTCGACTTGGGAGTTAAGTTAAACAATCACTCGAGAGTTACTGCAACTTCCATTAACGACAAGTTTTCGTTTCAAGATTCCTTCAACAACAACACATCTATATCAGCATATGATGTATTTGTCGATTTGCTTAAAAGGTTCAACTTGAGCATAATGTATGATTATCGTCCCGGATATGACAGTTTTATAGTTGACAATATCAACGACATACGTACTGCCGATGTATTGATTGACCAATACATTGACAACTTAAAGGAATTTGAGGTTTCTGTAAGTGAGTCAGCGCCAAAAATATTAACGCTATCAAACAAAGAATTTGATGGCTTGTATGATGTTTTTGAAAATGGATTAAGCGTTGGAAGTTATAAGGGAGAGTATGATGTAAACGGAAAAACTGATTATGAGGTTTCTTTCATTAGTGGATTGATAAACCCAATCGATAAGTCAGTACGTGCTAAAGACGATGCCTTCAATGATTCTATTCTTGTTCGTGATGGTTTGATTTCAATTCAAGAATCCGGACAGATAAAAGGCGAAATTCAAGACTTTGAAAAGATTGGGCTTCGTTTATTTTACTTAAAGCAATCACCAACAAAGACTGTCGTTAGATATCCAAAATGGCAGAGATATAATTCGTTCGGCCAACTTTCAGACCAAATATATTACAAGGTCCTTGCTGATGTCAAACTACAAGGATATCCATTTAATGGTGATGAAACGCATATGGACTTGCGGTTCGCAACACGTAATGGCAGTAAATTGGATGCGTATTACTATTTAATAGAATCAGACAAGTTCCTCGCAGCGTATAACACGAAGTTTGTTTTTTATGCAGCATTCCCGGTACTCTACTTTAACAATGGATTCTTTTTTAATAAGGTAATGAAGATAGGTTCAACCGGAGAGAAGATGATTATCGTTTCTTTCTCTGATGCAAAGCTGTACGATGATTATGTTTATGGTAAAGTTGAAGCAATTTTTGTAAATTAATGTAATGGCCAAAACTTACAACGATTATCCTATCTCTGCTACCAACAATGCAAAGCGTGCATTGCGTTGGAAGGATGAGCATGGGGATGAGGTTAAGGGTGGAACTATCGTAGGGTGGACAAGGGCCAACCAACTCGCATCAAGAGAAAGTTTGTCTGCATCCACGATTGCTCGCATGGCCTCATTTGCACGTCATCGTAAGAATGCTGCCGTGGACCCAAAGTACGCATCAACGCCTTGGAAAGACCGTGGCTACGTGGCCTGGTTGATCTGGGGAGGTACTTCAGGTGTGAACTGGGCCATCAGAAAGATGGAACAGATCAGAAACCAAAAGATGTCAGCGCATCAGCGCCCGGAAGACAAGGAGATGCTTGATGGCATCATTGATATGTTATTAATGGTTAATGATGTGAATAACCGCCTTCAGATTGCATTAGAACAACTAAAGCAATTTGAGAAAGATGGGATTCCCGTTAACGAAGAAGAATTTTTAAAGGCTCTAAATCTTAAAGGAGACAATAATGAATAACCTACCTCTTTATAAGGTTGTCCTCGGTGAAAACGAGGATAGCGGTATGTTTAGAATTTCATTGGTAAACCGCCCAGCAATTGAGGAGGGTTTTATCACGTTGTCTTCAGAGGAAGAACACTCGTTCAAGTTTGCGAACGAGGAGAAGAAACAAGTTGTCGGCCCAATCATGATTCCTGATATGCCCATCTACCGCAGAAGTGCAGTAATGGGAGAATACAACATTGTATTCCCAAAGGAAACGATTGAAAAGATAATGTATAAATATAGCAAGAGTGGACTGTTCAACTCTTTCAACATCGAACACGCTATTGAAACAAAAGACGTTACAATGCTTGAGGTTTGGATGAAAGAGGCAGAGCAGGACAAAAGCAACGCATACGGCTACAATCTTCCGATTGGAACTGTATTTGTTAAGGCTCAAATTGAGTCGGAGCAACTTTGGGAGGAAATTAAATCTAACCAACTCAATGGTTTTTCCATTGAAATCAAAACCGATATCGTTGAACATAAGTTGAATAATGAAATGGATTTCAAATTCGCTGTAGAATTAGGTGAGCGCATTGCTAAACTTGAGGCTACGATTGCAAAGATTTCTGATGACCAATTGGCCATCATGGAACTTCTATCGGAGAATCAAGAGCAACTCGCACAAACCGAGGAGTCATCCGAGGTTGTAGAAGAAGAGGTAGTCGAAATGTCTACCGAGGAACCTGTTGCACAAGAGGCACAAGAGGTTGTTGAGGGAGTTAACGAAGTAGAGGAAGTTGTTTTCTCTGAAGAAACTCCAATGGTTGAAGAGGTAGTAGAGGAGAAATTCTCTGCTGAAAATCAAGAGTCCGAAGAGAACTCTGTTTTAGAGGCTGAATTGGCTTTGTCTGCCGAACAAGAGGGTGTTGAGCCTTCTAATGAGGTGGCTGAAGACAAGACACGTTCCTTTGAGCGAATCACTTCAGAGAAAGTAAATATGATTGACAAGTTCTTTGGCAAGCGTTTTTATTAAAATTGTAAATTAAATAAATAAATCTATCCTTTAAAATGGCTATTTCAGTTGCTACTTTGGAATGGGGCAATCGCACCCCCGGCCTTTTCATCGATTCTATGGTGAAGAGTGCAAAAGTGCTTGACCGCTTCCGTCTTGTTGACGGTGTTAAGAGCAAAGTTCAAGTTCCCATCTTTGATGCTTCTTTGACTTTTGGTTCTGATCTGTGTGCTTTCGACCCCCAATCTTCTGCCTCTATCGATGAGAAGGAGATGACCGTAAGCACCTACAAGTGGGCTTTCTTGAACTGCAAGAATGTTCTTGAGACTACTTATCGCTCTGTATTGTTGAAGAAAGGTCAGCATAACGAGGAGACTATGGATGTTGAGTTCAAAGACTGGGTTTTTGATTACTTCGCTAAATTGTCTGCTCAAAAGGCTTTGGAATTGGCTGCTACCACTTTGGTTGCCGAGTTCGTTGCTGACGCTTCCGTTATCGACTACACTTCTGTAACGAACATCACTCCTGCTTCTATCTTGGGTGATATGCAAGGTGCTTACCAAGCAATGTCTCCAGTTATGTTGTCTGCCGTTTACGGTGACGCTGACCGTTCCTTGAAGCCAGCTTTCTTCATGGGTACTGCTGCTATCCAAGCATACCAGATCGCTATCGCAGGTTTGTACACTACGACTGCTCAAGGCGTTGTAGAGGGCAACATCCCCGCATACTACGGTATGGAGGTTGTTCACTTCCCTTCTTTGGCTGCTAACACGTTCTTCATCTCTGCTCCAGAAAACATCGTTATGTTGACTGACGACTACAATGACGTTCGTGCTATCGACATGAAGTGGGAGGCTGAATTGTCTTCTGACAAGATCTGGGGTCAATTCAAGTTGGGCTTCTCTTACTTGAAGGGCGAGGAAATCGTTTACGCTGCCTAATTAATAATACGGGGGGTGTAAAAGCCCCCCTTTAATACCTAATATAAAAAATGGCTTGTCCTGTAAATTTTTCTGGTCTTGATATTTCTTACGCTTGTGGCGAAGTTGCCTCTGGTGGTTTGAAATCAATCTATTTGATGAACCGTGCTGACGTTGATGCTACGGTTGCTGATGGTGAGATTACCATTGTAACTGCTCCAGTTGCTGGTGAAGTTTTGGCTCTTCAGTTCAATAACAAGGATGGTTTCTCTAACTTCACGGACGTTAAGACCGTTGCTGCTGATGGAACTGTTACCGCTGTACCTACGATTCAAATTGAGTTCTTGCGCATGAAGGTTGAAAACCGCAATGCTTTGAACGCCCTTGCTATCCCCGGTGCTGAACTTGTTGCTTTCGTTGAGACTGCTGCTGGAACTATCCACGCTGTTGGTTATGAGTTTGGACTTTACGCTTCATCTGTTGATGGCGCTTCAGGTGCTGCTCGTTCTGACAAGAACCGCTACCAATTGACTTTGGTTGGTGATGAGAATGGCCTTGCTTTGGCTGTTCCTACCACGGAGTTCGCTAAAGTTGTTGCTGCTGCTTAATAACAGCCCAACGGTAGTTAAATTTGGGGGAGGGGGAAACTCCTCCCCTTTTTATTAAAAAACACATGAAGTCACTCAAGAACGGCCTTGTAAATTACATTTCATTCATCCGTACATACGACATGGACGGAAGTAATTTTTTTAATGTAAAACTTGAAAAGGTTGTAGGAACAAAAGAGTACAACTTTTATGGCGTTGCTGATATTGGCTCTTACGGACCATGTAGTGATTTTATAACGCTTCCAATTAATTTACTTGAAACATCGATTGAGGGTGGAGAGTATTATATTGTGCTTTCAGGAGCAAATAGCGACTACGGTCGTTATCTTTGCAATGTAATTGACCATGAATACGTAAATTCAACAAGCGAAAACAAACTGTTTTCTGATACAGTAAAAATCAGTAATTTGTAAATTATATATAATGGGACTCTGGGACAACATCGTAGATTACTTCGCCTCGAATACATATGTTGTGGCGACAGAAGGTAACGTATCAAGCAACCCTCTTGAGAAATCAATTGAATCTCTTAATGGACGTTACTCCCTTGGTAACACTCCAATTGGCGATTACATCAAGTTTGGTGCTGGAGACGACTTCTCTATTATATTGGAAAAAATGTTTAAGCAGTCTCCGGTTCATTCGGGGATTGTTACGAAGAAATCAAAGATGGTTTCTGGAAGAAATATTGATTACAATATTGATGCCTATAAAACACCTGCAAAACAAGCGGAGATTAAGGCATTCATTGCAAACTGCGCTGGGAAATCTGAAGGCTTGTATTCGCAAATCGTACACGCAGCCTTTCAATACGAACTACATGGCGCATTCGCATTCTATGTTAAATGGAATCAAGACCACACAAAATTAGTAGAGTTCCGTTCCCTTGACATAAAAGGTGTCCGGGCGGCAGAGCCTGTAAATGGTAAAATTACGCATTATATCGTTCGTAGGCGCTTCGGGAATATGGCTGCATCAATGCAAGACAACGCCCCAATTAAGGTTAAGGCGTTTGATAAGTACGATAAGACACGTGAACAAATCATATACGTAAAGAACCCATATAGCGGCAACTCTTACTACGGAATACCAAACTATATTTCTGCTTTTCACTTTATCAATGCTGACTTTGAATTTGGAAAGCATATCCGTAACTCCGCAGCAAATTCATTCACACCAAAGGTTCTCGCTACGTTTATTGGACGTAACATGAGCAATGAGCAAAAGCGTGAGGAGTACGAAAAATTCAAGGCTTCTTTTGTCGGCTCGGAGGCAGAGCCAGTTATTGTGTCTTGGGTAAAGTCTAAAGACGAGGCTCCCGAGTTCAAGGCTCTTGATGTCAATAACCTTGACAAGACTGTTGATATTCTTGCTCGCCTTAATGACTCAAAGATTCTTACGGCTCACAACGTGACATCTCCAACATTGTTTGGCGTTATGGTCGCTGGAAAACTTGGTGGAACCGGAAACGAACTTGTGACCGCATATCAAATCTTCCGTGCTACGGAGACGTTGCCTAATCGTCAAATGTTAATGGATGCAATTAATCGTGTTTTATCTACGGTTAATTATGAAAAGATTGAATTGTCAATCATTGAAGAACAGATCAATCTTGAGGCAATTAAGGGAGCAAATACAACCGACATAACTCAACCCAAGAACAATGGTTAAGGTAATATTCATAGATGACAATTACATCTATCAAAACTATCCAATGCCCAAACGGCTTGATAGGGCAAACCTCTTGTCAATAATTAGCCTTGAGCAATTAACATCAATCCAAGACCTCCTTGGCTCATCTTTGTATGATGATCTGGAGCAAAAGGTTTATGACGAAAACCTAACGGAAATTGAATTGGGCCTTTTTAAACTCGTAAAATATAGTTTGTGTTTATATTCAGTACGTACAACTATTGCGCTAATACGTACAGGAGTTGGTAAAACCAAAAACGAGGAGTCCTCTCTTGATAATTCATCTCTTGATTCATTGACTAATGCTATTGACCCAAAGATTGAATATATAAACAAACGAATTGTAAATTATATTAAATCTGATGCCACGCTTTTGGCAAAGGCTCAAGAAAGCAATAATGATCTGTTTATCGAGGACGACACGTATAATTCTTCAGTATTTTATCCATCAAACTCCGTAACTGGAACTTGTGAATAGATTAGAGAATATTCAAACATTTGTTAGGACCCTTGGTAATCAATTTATCAAGGGCGAAAAGCACTTTGAGGATGACGTATTTGTCTCCCCAAATGTTAGCGCAAGTGTGGCTGATGTTTACCTTACTGTTGATGAGAACGGACGAGTAGTTAGTCGTCTAACGTCTGACGTTGCTGCCGACCTTGGAATAAGCGGAGGTGCTGGTAATTTCATGCTTCGTGCTACATACGACACAGATAACGATGGAGTAGTAGATAAGGCGGAACGCATTGACATTGCCGTAAGAAACAATAGCGGTTCTCTCATTCCAAACGGAAGCGTTATTTATTTAAATGGTTCCACCGGAAACAGACCGACTATAGCCCTCGCATCTGCGACATCAGAGGGTACATCATCAAAGACATTTGGTATTGTAAATGGCAATATTGCTCACGAGTCTGATGGTTATGTAACAGTTCTTGGCACAATCCATACTCTTGACACATCAGAGGTTGTAGCTGGAACCAATATGTGGCTTAACACAGTTGCGGGTCAAATGATATCAGTTCCACCGCAAACACCAAACCATGCCGTGTTCTTGGGCGTTGTTACACGCTCACACCCAACGGCAGGGTCAATGGTTATTAATATTCAGAATGGATTCGAGTTAGGGGAGTTGCACGATGTTTCAATAACAGATCCTTCCAATAGAGATTCTATTCGTTATGACTCATCCACTTCCACTTGGAAAAATAGAGCAGTTGAGTATACACACACTCAATCAGTAGCATCAAACACTTGGACAATCAATCATAACCTTGGTAAATATCCATCGGTAATGGTTGTTGACTCCGCAGGGAGTGTTGTCATTGGCGACATTTCATATGTAACAATCAATCAAATTATTGTATATTTTAGTGGAACTTTCTCCGGAAAGGCTTATCTTAATTAATTATGGCAGTAAAATTCCTAAACCACATTGACCTAAATAAAAATGAACTGCAAAATGCAGTCATTCAACCTTTAGGCACAGCGCCATCAAACCCTGTTGAGGGACAAATCTATTACAACGGAGGTCAAATCTTCTTGTGTACCGCTGGTGGAGCAACCCCAACGTGGAAGCCTGTAAGTGGTGACATTGAAGATGTTGCAGCAGGTGATGGTATCTCGGTAGCATTGTCAGGTGGTATAGCAACGGTTAGCCTTGCTAACATTGACCAAATTACCGATGGAACAATTCCTCTTTATGATGGAATTAACAAGCAGTTTAAGAACTCGCTTATCACATATAACGGAAGTGCAATTGTAATTAGTACTGACCTAACAGTAACAGGTACTACCACTTACGTAAATACAACTGATTTGCAAATTGGTGATAACATCATCACCCTTAATGCAGACATAGGCAGCGTAGCCCCATCAGAAAACGCAGGTATTGAAGTTAAGCGTGGAACGGGTACAACCACTACGCTGCGTTGGAACGAAACAAGCGACCGTTGGGAGTTCACCAACAACGGAAGCACCTACTACAATATTCCGATTTCTACGGAATATAATAACTACTCTCACCCAACGGGTGATGGAAACCTCCACGTTCCTGCAACGGGAACAACCAATAGCGGGAAAGTTCTTACCGCAGGTGCAACCGCAGGGTCGCTTTCTTGGCAAGCAAACATCGCAGGCAACGCAGGTACTGCAACTACCCTTGCTACTGCTCGCAACTTCTCTCTTTCCGGTGATGTAACTGCGCCTACGGTATCGTTTAATGGCAGTTCAAACGTAATTCTCTCTACTACCCTTGCGGTAAAAGACCTTACTCTTTTCCCAACATCAAACTTTAAGAAGTCGGTTAAGGCTGCAACAACCGGAAGCATTACGTTAAGCGGTCTGCAAACCGTTGATGGCGTTGCCCTTGTAGCCAATGACCGGGTATTGGTTAAGAGTCAGACTGCTGCTCGTGAAAACGGCATTTATCTTGTAAAATCAACGGCTTGGACTCGCTCTGTAGCAGCAGATGGCTCAACCGAGATTGATAGCGCAATTGTAGCAGTTGACCAAGGAACAATTAACGGAGGTTACTATTTTACCAACGTATTCAAGTCAACAGACGTAGTAGGCACTACCGATATGCCTTGGTATCGTGCCGTTCACGAGAACGGGACTTGGGCTATTGGAATTAGCGGTAACGCTGCCACGGCTACCAAACTTGCTACGGCTCGCAGTATCGCATTAAGTGGTGACGTTACGGGTAGTGCATCTTTTGATGGATCTGGAAACATTAGCATCGCTGCCACTATTGCTGCTAACTCTGTAGCACTTGGTACTGACACCACGGGTAACTACGTTGGCGGACTAACGGGTAATGGTGGTATTGTTGTAACGGGAACGGCAGGAGAGGGATATTCTCCTAACGTAGCACTTGCAGCGCAAGACCTCACCCTATTCCCGACATCTAACTATAAGAAGTCGGTTCGTGCTGCTACTACGGGTAATATTACCTTGTCTGGTATTCAGACAATTGATACGGTTGTTCTTGTCGCAGGAAATCGTGTTCTTGTAAAGAGCCAAACAGCACAACGTGAAAATGGTATTTACATTGTCGCAACAGGTGCTTGGACTCGTTCAACTGCTGCTGATGGCTCTACGGAAATTGATAGCGCAATTGTTGCTGTTGATGAGGGTGCGACAAATGGCGGTTTTTACTTTACCAACGTATTTAAGTCTACCGATGTAGTTGGAACCACCAATATGCCTTGGTATCGTGCAGTACACGAAAATGGCACCTGGGGCATTAGCGTAAGCGGTAGTGCTGCTACGTTGACTACTGCCCGTACATTAACTATTGGCTCTACTGGCAAGACATTTAATGGTAGCGCAAACGTATCGTGGTCACTTACTGAAATTGGTGTTGTTGGTGAAATCAGCAAACACAAGCACGTTCAAACATTTGGAGATGCTACAAATACATCATATGTAATTACTCACGCCTTGGGAACACGTGATCTGATTATTCAGCTGTATGATGCAGCAACTTATGACACCATTTATGCAGATGTTGCTCGTACTTCGACAACCACCGCCACTGTTACATTTAGCCGTGCGCCCGGTGTAAACGCAATTCGTTTTGTTGGTTGGGCAGCATACTAATCACTACTTTTGAGTATGATTAAGTTTCTAACAAACATAAACATTGACGGCATCCTTGAGGCCATTGAAAAGTCATTCAGCATCAAGCACCTTACCAAGCCAAATAAAAGGCTTGTGTATGGTGTGGCTGAAGGCCCAGAACATTCGGTGTTTGTTCGTGGAACTTCAAATGGAGTAATCCACTTTCCAGAAGAATGGAAGTGGCTTATAAATGTAGACACAATCACAGTTCAACTCACAGCGATTGGCAAAAGCCAATTGTTGTGGGTTGATGCTATTTGTGACGATAGAATCGTTGTAAAGTCACGAGCAAAAAATATTGAGTTTTTTTACTTTGTGCAGGCAGAGCGAAAAGACATACCAAAACTTGAAACAGAAAAAGACGATGTCTAACTTATCAGAGAGCATTCAACTTCTTGGACTTGCTATAACAACCTTGCCATTTGAATACGATGGTGAGATTGCTACAGCTACGTTCAATGGAAATGTAAACATTGATGATCTGGAAAATCTACGTGACTCATTACAAGTAGAGCGTGATGAGATGGATGAAGAAAAAACGGAAGACCACATTAAGCGTCAGAAATCTGATGACATATACTTTGTTTCAAAAATCATTGATGCGTTAAACAACAAGTTGGATGGCAACAATCTACAGTAATCGCAACGATGGTGTTGGGTATGAAGTAAACGCAAATCCAAACGCATCGTCCACTTGGGCGGGAGGCGTTGTGCCAAGTGCTGCTGACCAAGTTTATGTTGTTGGCCGTAGAACAACGTGGAACTCCGGTAACGTATACAAGTGGACAGGTACACGAACTTGTACGGTTGCATCTACGACCGGGTTTGCGACAAATGGATATTTTTATACTGTAACAACGGATGGTCAAATCTTAAAGATTAACTATACCGGGACTACATCAACAACCTTTACGAACTGCATTGTTGACGATACGTTTGACTTGTTGTATGACAATGGTTGGGAAACGACTCGCAACAACGGATACATTGCAAACGGCTATTACGTTTTAAACCCATCGCTCATTCTTGAAATCAAGCCAGGTCAAAACTTTACCTGCAATGAAATGATTATTCAGGAGGGTGGATATGTTTTGGTTCATCAAGGAGGAACACTCACGGTCAACCAAGGGCTTCTTGTTCGGGATGGTTGGCTGCTTGGACGTGGCGAAGGAAATATTGTGATTCAACGCCCCGCAGGCTCGCTTACAACAATTGGATACTTTAACGGTGAGAACTACTATATGTCAGTTATTGACATTGAGGGTGGTGAGAGCCGAGTTTATGCAACAACTACACAAAACGTAAACATTGGTGATGTATCAATAGATATTGATACTCCTCAAAATGGAGAGTTTGTCCGGGGAGACGATGTTGCGCTTTACAATCACAGAGAGCGCAGATTCCGCAATAAAGAATATGTCGGATACCGAGATGCTACAGCAAACTTTGGCGAAGACTCTGACGAAGGTCTTGACGTTGTTGGTGTAGATGGAAATAGTGTTTTTGTAGCATTGCGCAATGGCGCAAGGGGAGATATTAAGGCTTCTTCAAATGCAAATGGCCAAGCCATTCTTGATGTGTATATGGACAATGTCTACTTTAATAAGGGGGACATTGTTGTCATAAACAACAAGAAGTACATCATTAATAAAGTTGAAGATTCCGAATTTGAAATTAAGAATTATGACTTTACCAATCCAAGCCAAGACCTTTCTGATTTCTGGGTTAACGACACAACGAATCACCTATATAGCGGAGGTTGGTCTATTGATGCTTACGGCCTAACAAATAGCGGTGGCTATAGCGAACTCGTCAACAAGTATATCTGGGAGCGTGACGTAATCGTTGAGGCTGAACTGTCTCCACTAAACAATTGGGACACCGGAACAAGAGGAACACAAGATTTCGGACTCCTGACGAGTTACGACCCGGCATATCGCAAGGGACACCGAGGATATGATGGTTTTAAGACCGACTACTTCCGTATTGACGATGCTGCGGACGCTATTGACTTTATGCAGCGTTGGGTGACTACTTATCAGAACAACCGATTAAGTCGTGACACAAACCTTCGGAATATCACTCGTGGCCCTGCAACGTATCGTGTAGATTGCCGTAAGGCAATGTCTACCGTTTATATTAACGGAAAGCAATTTAGCAAAGAGTATTATCGCAACGGAAATCCCAAGGGGCTTGTTGGTATCTACAACGATGGTAACGTATCAATGCATTGCCGTAGGCTTACAATCAGTTTGCCTTGTCAGCGTGTGTATATTACAACCGCAGACGTAATTGCACCAAATCAACGCATTTGGCGTAGTGGTATTGAGCGTGTTAAAACGGCAGGCGCACGTCTTGTAAAGATTGCATCTATCAATACCGGAGAGGGAAACCATACCGACTTAAACTTTGCATATCGTGGTCAATATGGCAACGGCCAATGGCCTATGCTTATGGGTTACAACTCAAATAGCAATACTTGGAGTAGCGCACCCAACATACATAACCACGACACAAACGCAGACTATTATCTTGACCTTGGCGCAGGAAATGGTAAGTACGTTGTATTTGACTTGAGCCAAAACCAAACATTTACTCACATATCTTTTCAGCCCAGAAACGCAGACACAAGCACCGGAACCTTTTACGGATATAAGGGTGTTCAGATTTGGGGTTCAAATGATGGAACAACGTGGACTTCTTTGTATGGCCCGGTAGACGATACCAAAAAGTGGTACTATGCCTCATACAACCGGATGGCGTTCTATCCTGTTGGGACTGCGAACTATCGTTACGTTAAGTTTGGAACAAACGGCTCTCAAGCCTCAACCAACTACAACCGATACGTTGGTATTGGCGTACACGACTTTAGCGAGGGATATAAACTTGCAGTAAATAACGCATCTGACTTTAATATTGGTGACCAAATCACCGTTATGTCGGATAGTGGCTACTCCTGGTCTTCTCGTGAGTATGATGGATACTTTGCGCTTATAAGCGGTGGTGGGGCAGACCCGGAGACATATCTACACGGAGGGTGGACACTCAAGTGTACCGTTATAAACAAAGACCAAAACACTCTTTTTCTTGATAGACCAATCTATTGGGGCTATATAGAGGGACGTGACTCCGTTACTGTTGTCAAGGTCAACAAGCCATTCTCTGTTCGTGGTAGCATAAACATCGGCTCAACGGCTCAAAACGATTGGCGGTGGCCTGACATCACGTTGAATAGCGGTAGTAACGTAGGAAGGAAATACTACTTTGGTGGTGTTCATTTTCAATACGTTGGTAGTTATAGGTATTCTGGTTCAACATCTTACAACCGAGGATTCAGAAACTACTCATATGACTATTGGAATGCAGCCATTATTAGCGGCTGCACATACGAGTTTGGGCCGGATGGTACCACGTGGGTTGGCGTAGGTAACTATGGCGGTCACGCAGTATTCCGCAACAACCTTGTTATGGGTATGTATACGGGATTTTGGCAGCAGTCTGCATCATCGTATTCGGGAGCAGCGTATTGGAATAACAAAATTCTTGGAACTATATACGGATACTATTCTGACAGTTCAAAGGCATTTGACTTTAGTTACAATGAGATTGCAACGTGTGATACTGGTATGTACTTCGGGACAATGCGTGTGAATAGAATGGTGGTTCCACGATTTGCTGCGGTAAAAAGAAACGTAGTAAAGGGAACATCAAACACGGGATTCCGTCTTTACCCAGACCAACCTGCATCAGTAAGTTACTCTTACATTGATATGGAGTCTAACCGTGTTCGTGCTACCGATGACTACTCATCTCAAGGGTGGTTTGTTTCATCCCCCATGAAGGACTTTGATGCATTGGCCGAACACACGGGTTCTCGTATGTCACGTTACCGCAATGAGGGACACTTTGCAAATGGTGATACTGCTACGGATTTGCAAACCCAAATGTTGTTTAAGAATTATGGTCGTTATGGGATTGATATTGCATCAAGCCTTTATCACGTTCTCGCTCGTGATTACAATGTGCCAAATGTTGTAACGCTTTACGATAGCAACTCTGATGCTAATATGGCAAAACTTGGTATTGAGATTGACTGCCTTGAGGCAGTTGCATTCTCTATTGAGGTCAAGTTTGACTACCTATACGAATGGAAGGCTCGCCTTGCTGACGATGGAACGGACGATGGTCGTTTGCGCTTGTTGCAGTTGCAACGTGGAACCCAAGTAGGAATCCAATACGGGGCCGTTCCGTCCACTTTAACGGACAATTGGGCTACGTTTAACTCTACGTTCACGTTCCCCGCAGATAGAGGCCCTGCTGCCATTTATTTGTGTCGTTCGGCAATTGGCTCTGCCGTACACTTTACTAATTCATACGCTATCATTAGATGCGATGAGCCAGAAAAGTTAATTGTGCGAATCAATACGTTTAACCACGACAGAATTTGGAATCCGTATCGTGAGAATGTTGGCGATATTCGCCCATTGACCGGAGCAAGAACAATTAAAGCAACAAGAGTTAAATTTTAAAAATGGCTAAAGACGTAAGGATTATTCCCGCAAGCGGGGAAATCAACTTCAATGAGAATGGATTAGAGAAGGCAACTGTGTATCAGTTGGGCAATGATATTCACATTGCTCCAATTGGTACAATCTATCTTGGCGATGGCACGGCAGCCAATCTTCAACTGGGAGATGAGGCCACGTCAGTAGACATTCAGTTTCTTGGTGGTGGAACCATTACGTCAACAGGTGGTACTCTTTCTATTGGCTCAATTGGCGATGTCGTAAACCTAAACGCAGCTGGAGTCACTTACAACTTGCCACAGATCAATGCTCAATCCCTGCAAGGATATGTTCCGAGCAATTTTGCCTTGGCCTCGCACACGCATACAATTAGCAATGTCACCGGGTTACAGACCGCACTTGACGGGAAGCAACCCGTAGGCTCTTACTTGACGGGCATTGCTGATAACAGCATCAATGCGTTGCAACTTAACGTGAGTGGTAACGGAACTACGGCACAATACCTTCGTTCCGATGGTGATGGTACTTTTACATGGGCAACTCCTACAGACACCAATACAACATACTCCGTATTCACATCTACGGTAAATGGTCTCGCCCCATTAAGTGGAGGAGGGACTACTAAATATTTACGTGCTGATGGCACTTGGGTTGTTCCACCGGACACGAATACAACGTATTCACAAGCAACGTCTGCTGCACTTGGGCTTATTAAATTGGAAGATGATACGGTTCAAACAGTTGCCGCAAATACAGTCACGACTACAGCAAGTAGAACGTATGGTATTCAAGTAAATTCAAGTGGACAAGCAGTAGTGAATGTACCTTGGGTTGACACCAATACAAACACCACATATACAGCAGGCACGGGCCTTACACTTTCTGGAACGGTATTCAGCGTGACGGCTAATGGTATCGGTGCTACGCAGTTAAACGTGACGGGGAATGGCACTACAGCGCAGTATTTGAGGTCTGATGCAGATGGCTCATTTACTTGGGCAACACCTACCGATACGAACACTACATATACAGCAGGGACTGGACTTGCATTGACGGGAACTGTGTTCTCACTAATGGCAGGTGGTCTTGATACGGACATTGATATTCCTGGTGTTGGTATGCTTACTTTTTCAAAGGGACTACTTGTTGGATTTGCCCCGGCTTAATAGTATATTTGTCTTATGAAAGCGCTACCACAAGAAACCATTGATGCCCTTCGGGGCTACCGCCAATCTCAAGAGGAGATTAAGTCGGTACTTGGAGAACTTTACCTTCAACAGAAATCAGTTGAGGAAAGACAAGCAAATCTTATTTCTTTGAATAAAGATGTAACAAAGAATTTGCAAGAAGAACTCGATAAGATTCGAGAGGAGTACGGAGATGGAAATATTGACCTTGACAAAGGGTTGTTTCTTCCCGGAGAATAATCTCACTTGAATCAAGAAATTAGGCCGACTATATGTCGGCCTTTTTTGTATATTTTAATAAACTTATTCTTTGATGTGAGATGAATCAGAATGATGGCGTAATTATTTCTTGGGTTGGAAGTGGCATCACATTTCTAACAATTCCCGTTAACGAATACATCTCTGCCGTGTCCGGATTAATGACCATCGCTCTGACCGCAATACTTATCTATAAGGCAATCTACGAACTCAAATCAAAGAAGAAGTGATAGAACGAATCTTTGCCAATTGGAAAACAACAATTGTAGGAATCGTTCTTATTGGTGGTTCATTCGGTGCAGTATATTCCGGGAATGCTAAACTGTCAGAGGTGGCAGGTTTCATCATAGCAGCGTTCCCATTTTTTTACATGAAAGATGGCAAAGGCAAAGAGTAGCGCAAAGCAAGTATCTATGTATGTTTCTAAAAGCAAGAAACGTCATAAACACAGCAAGCAGGACAGTGCTAATAAAGCATCCAAGTCCTACAAAAAGCAATATAAAGGTCAAGGTCGATGAAACTTACAGAGAACTTCACTCTGCAAGAGATGATTCATAGCAATACCGCCATTGCTAAAGGAATTGTTAATATGCCAAATGAGCAGCAGATAAACTTTATTCGTGAACTCTGCATCAGCATCCTCCAACCAATTCGTGAAGAGTTTGGTGTGCCAATTCACATCTCTTCCGGATTCAGAAGTCCAAAGTTGAATGTAGCAATAGGTGGCTCTACTTCATCGCAGCATTGCGCACTTCGTGGCGCAGCCGCAGACATCCAAATGGATGAAATGAACGCAGAGATTTTTAATTACATCAAGGATGAACTTATATTTGACCAACTCATTTGGGAGTTTGGTGATGGGCAAAACCCAGATTGGGTCCATGTGTCATTTCACAAAGGAAATAATCGTAAACAAATTCTTAAAGCAGTAAAGCAAAATGGAAAAACAAAGTACCTCCTCTTTTGACAATTGGCTAAACGATCTGGAAGATGCAAAACAACCAACCTGTAACATTGACAATCCGGAAGATTGCGAGGCTTGCGGCTCTTAATCTTTTATGCCTTCTTCTGACATCGTGTGGTGCGAACTACTACCTAAACCGTGCGATTGCCAAAGACCCAACTCTACTTCAAAAGGAACTTGTCAAGGTGGACACAGTTCTAATAACAAAGGAGAAAGTAATAAGGGATACAATCGTAACAAGTAAGTACGATACGATAAACATTGTAAAGGATAAACTTCGTTTACAGATCATAAAAAGGGTTGATACCATGTTTATTGATGTTGTATCACCACAAGACACTATTTTCTTTACAAAGGAAATAGCTGTAGATAAGATAGTTATAGAAAAGAAAGAAGATTATACTAAATTTTTATTAGCAATAGTATTGGCTTTCGTCTTTGCTTTATTATATTTGAGAAAAGTGATGAAATCTTTGTGATTTGGTTTCTTTGTTTTGTGTGTTGTTTTAGTGAGAAGGGGGGCATCAGCCCCCCTTTTTCTATTTGTTCAATGCCTTGCTCCAGTTCACATTACATAACGAATATCTATGCTTTTTATCCGGATATTCATTAATCATTCCCTCATCATTACTGCACCTTTCTAAATATGCTTTCTTTGTTTCCTTTGATTTAGGATCTGGAATCTTCATTAATTGAATTATTATATGTTAAACCGCAAACGCATTGCTCTCCTGCGCAGGAGCAACTTGGTTTCTCGTCCCAATAAAGGAACACAAAATCATTATTCTTCGCCATAGGTGACAAGTTTTCTATATGTGAACTCCGCAATAACCGCAGAGATAATTGAGTATAGAACCGTGAAATCAATCAAGTAAAATCCAATGCTGCAAACCCAGAAGGTCAAACAAAGTACACAGTTGAATGGCTTGTAATTGAAATACCTTCCAACGATTTCCATGTATGGCTCGAATACAAATAATCCAGCTCCAAGGAGGCCCGATGCTATAATTGTTAAAATTTCATTCATAGTTTTTGACTTATGTTATCATCACGTTTTAGTTTCTCTAATCTACGAACCCAAACCCCATCTTCAAAATGAATAATGTAAGATTTTTGTTTTTCTCCATACATATCGGACCAATTCAATGATTTTAATTTATTTATAATGGTTGATATGGCCATTGTTATGATAAGGTTTGCTCCGCTTTTTCCTTCCTCATAGTATTCCAGGAATTTCTCACAGATCCTCATCACCGCTTCGTCAATTAAAACTTGACACAGTTCTTCGTTCCTCGGATTGTTAAATGAAGATTCAGCAATTTCTCTACACCTATCTAATATAAAGACACCAAGAGGATCTGTTATCCTCCCGTTTTTCTTGGACTTTAGGCACTCAATCTCTATGAGTTCCTTGTCGTATCGCTTCTTGCTTTTCAACTTCGTCTATAATTTTCATTAAATCACCCTTTAGCGCATACTGTTTCCACATATAACTGGTAGACATCTCTGTTAGATTGCTTATTCCCTTCATGGTGACTGGCCTTCCCATTGCTATTATTTCTTTTACGGCAATGTATATTTCAATTTTTTCATTGGCCAGATCATTTTCAGATATCTTTTCTTCCATATGGCCTAATGCGCTTTTCGAAGTTTGGGTCAAGTTTTTTAATCTCATCCATCAAATCTTGTTCTTTGCGTAGTGCCGTAATGTGTTCTTCAAGTGTTGAATCTTTCCCAACATTTGCGAACAAAGATGCCATTTGAAACATGATATAATCAATCTTGCGCTTAATGGCCTTATTGGTGTTATATAAAATCTCGTCAGTCATTGTACTTTATTTTTACTACATAGACCCCTTTCGGAAGATTTTCGTCATAACAAATTCGTAAACTTTTGTAATACTTTGTAGAGTCGTCCGCCACAAAGCCTTTCTCAACGAGGGCATCCGCAACAAACTTACTGCAAAGTATACTATTGTCACAATCGTACCTACTGTTATAACTAATAGATAAACTAAAGTTACTAATGGTAAAGCAATCAAAATTTTCCAAAAGCTGTTTGACTTGCTTTTTGTACTCGTCTCCGAGTCGTTTACGATAAGTCCAATGTTTTCCAGCGTAGAACTTGTTAAGGCTCGGAGGTTGTCCCAAAGTAAGCGTAATGTCTTTTTCATAGTTCATTTATTGCAATCTTCAACAAGATTAAATATCCAATTAAATCAGAGACGGTGTCCTCCGTCTCATCGTTGATTCCACGATTCTTAATTCGCATCAACTTGTCATCAATTCTCGCACCAAGCGAAATAATTGGGTCAGCGTTCCCAAAAATAGCAACGGGCTTTAGGGCTGAATCGCCATACGCAGCGTTCTTTGAAATCAATAGGTCACGAACTGAATCGCTCACTTCTCTAATCTTTTGTTCCGATGTCTTCTCCATCTCTAAACATATTCATGTGAATAAAAAAACACTTCTCTTTTGGGACCCGGTAGAACTTGTCCGTGCCGGATCTGTGAGAAGTGTTCACGTTTCTAATCTCTGCGTATTCTTCTTTATAAATCGAAGATGACCTGCATACAATTATCGCTTCAGTTTCTGCGCAAATAATGCAGTACCAAAAGTTATCCTCTTCCCACTTTTTCTTGCGGCCAAGAAACGAAACTGTATCAAACTTAAAGTCATCTCTATTATTCCAAGGGTAGTTATGCTTTACTTCGACCTCAAAGAACTCCGTTACCCCTTCCCTTGTTGCAACAATGTCAATACCAAAGTCCTCTGGCTTGTCTTCAACAACATATCCACGATAAGCAAGCATTTCGCTAATCAGTTTCCTGCCCCAAGCATCGTTTTTATCATACGATTCTTGAACAAATTTTCTTGCTTTAAACTGTTTACTCATGTCTCAAATATACTCAAGCAAGGCTAACTTCCAATCTATCAACAACTAATCTATCTTTTCTTTGAATACAGATCCTACCGGAGCTGGCATTGAAGAATATGTAATTTTCTTCAGAACCCGTATATTCATTTACGTCAACCTTAAATTCATCATCATTAAGCATGATATGACAATCATCAATCACGTTTGCTGATTTAATCTTATCATAATTATTTTCAAGGTATAGACATAAAAAATACATCCAATTCTTCTTCCATTCAGATACTGTTTTATTCATTCGGATCTGTATCTGCGTCATCATATGTATCGTGAATACCGCTATCATTATTCATGTTATAATGCTCTCCGGTATTGCCGTTTTGCATGATTATTCTCATGCGAAGTTCTGCTGCTTTTTCCTCACCACGAATCTCTGCTGATGACTCATGGTCAAGGAAGTAGTCAAAGGGGATTCTTGAATTTTTCATCCTTCTACGGGTTGGATGTTGGCGTTTCGGAATGATACATTCCAATCGTTCTTCTTGACAAAGAGTAAAGCCTCTTCCATTGTCTCAAAGTCCTTCTCTCGTTGCTCCCATTTGGCAGCCCTCATTTTACTTTGGTCAAAGTAGGTGTAGTTGACTCGGTATTTCATTTCTCTTTGGTGTTAAATATTTCTTCAAAGTATTCTTCAGCAGTCCATCTTGATTCAACTGCTCCGTGTCGTGCATCACTAAATGCGTTGCAGATGATTTCCCTCTCTTTCTTAAGTAGTTCCTCTGCTAATCGTTTAGCGTTTCTTACGCCTCCACGATACATTGCATCCTCTAATGAGGTTAACTTTGCTTCTAATTCATTGAGTTGCTCAATCAACTCTTGCATTGGTGTTTTCATTTCTCTTTGCTGTTAAAGTATTCATTTAATAAATCTGCTAACTCTTCAGGGGTGTCGTTAATCTG